>Ga0181349_1000021_pt1 | contig 51639 bp, 64 predicted proteins | sample Su13VDMM110SD_FD_130106 | JGI IMG/M metagenome (GOLD analysis project Ga0181349, IMG submission 130106) | Freshwater viral communities from Lake Michigan, USA - Su13.VD.MM110.S.D | ecosystem: Environmental > Aquatic > Freshwater > Lake | place: USA: Michigan | collected 2013-07-16 | reverse complement strand
TGAGGTCTGTCAAAGGCATACCTTTAACAAACAATGAGGTGGATACTAACTTTACCAACCTCAACGACGACAAGTATCAATCTGGTGATAGTCCATCTTTTGTTAATCTGACATTAACTGGCGCATTGACCACATCGGTGGATGCTACGGTTACTGCTGCAGGAACTACACAGGGTGGTGCGACTGCACTTACAAAGGCAGTCAGCATTGTTACCACAGCGACAGCAAACCAAGGAGTTGTACTCCCAACTGCTGCAGCTGGTGTTTCTGCTACTATTGTCAATACCACTGCGGTTAATATCAAAATTTATCCAAACACTTCTGACGTTATTGACGGCGGAACTGTAAACGTTGCTGTTAATCTAGCACCGTATAGTTCTGTTCAGTTAGTTGCGCAGGATGCGATAGATTGGTTTCGTATTACCAATCTTATCGTTTACGACACAAGTGGTAACAGGTTAAACTAAAATGAATCCTCTAAAGGTCAAAGCATCTACGACGCCAATAACGTCTGCTGTATTCAGCGGATTGCAACCTTTGACCAATGCAGAGGTCCAGAACTATATTGCTAATGTTATCACAACTAAGTTTGCTACAGACACAACTGGATCTGGCACTGCTGAGATAAACATTACGACAGATAATTCTGGTTCGGGAACTTCTATCGGAACCTTTAGTGACACTGATAGAACCGAAGCAACAGGAACTCATCCTGCTACTGGCGCAGTTGATACTGTAACATATTACGCAAAGCAAGTAACCACTGCTGTTGCTGAGAATGTTACTGCTCGTCCTGTTGCTTGGTCTGATGGTGTTCGTCAGATGACTGATTCTGATCTTGATGGTGTGTTAGATACTGTTATCTCAGCGTTTGTTGCCGAATCTACATACACTGCAGGTCAATATAAATTACAAGCAACTGCCCCATCGGGCGGAACTTGGCAAGCAAGATACACAATTACCGATGTCGCGAACGGCGGAAATACCACAACCTACCTGTGGCAAAAAACTGCAGCGTCCACATCTCCCAGTGATTTTCTTGCACCTCTGAAAAGCAATGACGCAAACTCAGTAAAGATTATGACTGCTGCTGAAGTCGAGCAGTTGGTTCCGAACTTCCGCAATCGTATTATTGATACCAATATCGGCACATATAAGTTACAGGCATCTGCTCCAGTAAGCGGAACATGGGTTGAGTTTGGATCCTCTACTACTGATACCAGAGAAGAAATTTCTCCACTGAATTACGTAGGCAACTATGTAGGGAATTATTCTGGAACTTATGGCGGACCACCATATACTGCATTCTTTACAAGTCCCGCTTACTCTCAAGTATTCTCTGATAACTACGTTGGAACTGCTCCATACTCTGGAACATATGCAGGTGTTGGTCCATCGTATAGTGGCAATTTCAGTGGTAACTTTAGTAACAATTTTACTGGACTGTCATACTCGAATCCTGCAGGTAACAATCCAGCTGGTCCATCATACTCAACTCCAGGAAATGCAAATCCAGCTGGTCCATCATACTCAACTCCAGGAAATGCAAATCCAGCTGGTCCATCATACTCAACTCCAGGAAATGCAAATCCAGGAGGTCCATCATACTCGAATCCAGCAGGTCCATCATACTCGAATCCAGCAGGTAATAATCCAGCAGGTCCATCATATTCAACACCATATACTGGCAGTTATGGAGGGAATTACGATGGTCCTCCGCCCCAAAGAGAACAGATAGTATACTATTCTGGTCCTACCTTTGCTGGAACCTATACTGGGGTTTATTCAGGTCCAGGTCTCAACTATGAGGGATACTTTGAGATACCTATCGCTCCATTTGAACCTGGAGAAGTTTACATAGGATATTTCGCAGGTGCACCACAAAATTATATTGGGTACTATGCAAGCGGGATAGGTTATGTAGCAAATTTCCAAGGACCTTCCCTGTATTTTGTCACTGGTTATGACAAGGCATATTATAGTGGAACTTATTTGGGACCACCATCATATTCTACACCTGCAGGATCAAACCCAGCTGGTCCATCATATTCGAATCCAGCGGGTCCATCATATTCAAATCCAGGTGGTTCTAATCCATCTGGTCCATCATACTCGAATCCAGGAGGTTCTAATCCAGCGGGTCCATCATACTCGAATCCTGCAGGTAACAATCCAGCGGGTCCATCATACTCGAATCCTGCAGGTAACAATCCAGCGGGTCCATCATATTCTGGAACCTTCACTGGTAACTTTATAGGAAACTTCACTGGCAACTTTACTAGTGCTGGTAATTTTACTGGAAACTATGTTGGACCTGCTACGTATACTGGTAATTACACTGGTAACTTTAGCAGTATCTATACGAATATATATGGAGGTAACTTTACTGGAAACTACTCTGGCACTTATGCGGGGACGTATTCTGGAGCAACCATTGTTTCCTCAAAAGAAACTGTATCAACGATTAAACTGTGGATTAGGACGGCATAAACATGGTTCTTAGAATTAAATCCTCTGCAACTCCTGTGTCCTCTGCTAATTTGCAGGGATTACAGGCAATGACAACTGACGAAATTAAAAATTACGTCGCCAACATTCTAACAGTTTCCTTTGGTGCGAATGCTGATGGTACAGGTACAGGTGAAATCAATATCACCACAAACGGCACTGGAACTGGTACTTCTATCGGAACCTTTGTTGATACCGATCTTCAGGATGCAATAGGAACTCACCCTTCTGCTGGTGCGTTTGATACGGTTACGTTTACAGCAAAACAAGTTACTGCAGCGGCTGCCGAAAGTATTACAAATAGACCAATCAAATATTCTACTGACCGCATTAAAGAAATGTCGGATGCTGAAATTGATACCGAACTACTAGATTATGCTCTTACTGCTATGACTGTAGAATCTGCATACACTGCAGGTCAATATAAATTGCAGTCAACTGCTCCATCAGGCGGTACTTGGGTTTCTCGTTATACGCTGACAGATGTTGCGAATGGTGGTAACACTCTTACATACCTTTGGCAGAAAACTGCCGCAACTAGCACTCCAGACACCAGTCTGAAACCACTTAAACTGATCGATACCAAAGATGTTAAGGAAATGTCTTCTGGTGAAATTCTACAGATGCTTCCAAATTTCCGTAATAGAATTATTGATTCGGGTGTGGGAACATATAAGATTCAAACATCAACTCCAGTAGTAACTGGTACGTGGGTTCAACTCGGAAATTCTGCCACAGATACAAGAGAACAAGTTAATCCAGCAAACTATGCTGGCAACTTTGTAGGCAACTTTACTGGTAACTATGCTGGTGGATACGTGGGTCCAGCACCATACTCTGGAACATATACAGGCAACTATACTAGAAACTTTAGTGGTGGATACGTAGGTCCAGCACCTTACTCTGGAACGTATACAGGCAACTTCACTGGCAACTATACAGGAAACTTTGTTGGTACTGCTCCATACTCTGGTTCCTACTCAAGAGCATTTTCTGGTAACTATGTTGGTAACTACGTAGGTACTGCTCCATATTCTGGTAACTATCTTGGAACTTTCTCTGGTAACTATCTTGGAACTTTCACTGGTAACTACACTGGTAACTACTCTAGAAACTTTACTGGAACATATACTTTATTCTATGGTGGATTTGTTGGCGGAAACTTTGCAGGAAATTATCTCGGAACTTTCTCTGGTAACTATGCTGGTAACTACGCAAGAAACTTCACAGGTAACTATTCAAGTAACTTCACAGGCAACTACGTAGGTCCAGCGACTTATTCCGGAACTTACACTGGAAATTATACAGGGTTCTTTACAGGCAACTATGTTGGTCCAGCGACCTATACTGGAAACTACAGTGGAACTTATGCTGGTAACTTCACTGGAAACTATGTAGGAACAGCGACCTATACTGGAAACTATCTGGGAACTTTTTCTGGTAACTATGTTGGTTCCTACGTTGGTACTGCCACATATACTGGAAACTATAGTGGGACTTACTCCCAGACGTTCTCAGGTAACTATTCTGGTGCGACTGTTCAGGCGACAAAAGATACTATCTCGACTGTATATTTGTGGGTAAGAACCGTATAAATCTATTGACTTATGTGTAAGTCTTATATATACTAGTAGTATGAATATTATTTCTAATGGAGAATTGAATTGATTAATACCACCTCACCTATAGTCTCGCGCAAGATCGAAAATCCTTATTGGGCAAATAAAGAAAAGCAGCATATCATTGCTGAGTTTTTCTATCAAGATACCAATAAGCGTGTTACTGCATCTATTATGAACGATGGTAACAATCGCGACTACGAAGAAATTCTGCGCAGCTTTAGTGTCGAACAAATCGATGCTAATACAAATCGACGTATGGAAGATCGCAATCAACAGATTAAACAAAACCTTGAACGCCAGAAAGTAGACAAGACTCGCATGCAACAGGAACAACTGTTCGTTGCTAAGTTGGATGCCTTTGAAATTGATGCGGTCAAGAACTCTAAGAATCGTGATCTAAAATCGAAGATTCGTAAGTCTAAGAATTTTATGGAAGTCACTGCATACACAGTAATGCTACTGATGCAGGAAGAAGCGAATGCCGAATAATGGATTTTTGTATGTTGCCACTCGCCGTAAAGGTTACTACAGGGCAGCAAGAAACTCTGCGATCTCATTAAAAGATTATTATCCTGATGCGCATATCACATTCTTCACACACGAAGAATGGGTACAACCAGATGATTATGAAATCTTCGACACAGTTGTAACTGAAAATGTTCCAAGAGATAAACGAGCGAAACTTTGGGCGCTTGATCAAACTCCGTATGATTTAACAACCTACATGGATTGTGACATGGAAGTTGAGCATGAAGATATCCAAAAGATTTTCGACCAGATCCCAGATGACATCGATGTTATCTTTACTGCTAATCGCCCGTATAACGCAGCGCTGACTAAGTTATCTGACACAGAAGAAATGACTGAGCACTGCGGTCTTTTTGTATACCGCAATAATCCCCAGACTCTAAAGATGATGCGTGCGTGGTACGATGAATACTGGGAACAAAATAAACCTGATTGGGATCGTAAACATTATCCTGCTGGTGCAGTGGAATGGGATACGTTCACAATGTGGAGGTTATTGAACCTGTTTGATTTTGGCGTCAAGACGGGTAGATTCCCAGACCCAGATGCTCGATGGAACTTTGTTTCTGGGTATAAAGAGGAAGAACTCCAAGGACAACCGAGAGTCATCTATCATTATACAATACCACCCAGTTTGGTGGACTAAGGGCTTCAAAATGATTCAATTTACCAGTTCTATATCTAAAGATCTTACAGATATTTTAGATCCATATACTGATTGGTTTTTCGAACAAACAGATCAGGATCTAATTCTTGGACCATCTGACATGCAGAGAAATCGTCAGGGTGGACTTAATCATATTACGTCAACCGACGAACAATATATGAACCATGTCATTAGTAAGGGAAGATCTCACGTTGGATTCCCCGAAGTTGCATGGTGTACTGACCAAAATCAGGCGCATGGTCAACCATGGTTTCCTCTGAATTATGGAGAAAGGCAACAAAAAACTAATACAGAATTGATGTATTATCTTGGTGCAAAAAATAATGCTGTGTTCACATACTATCCTGAGAATGGATTTATGGGATGGCACAACAACTGGAATGCTGCAGGATATAATATTCTGCTGACATATAACAGCGAAGAAGATGCTGGATTTTTCAGATACCTAGATCCGACCACGAAAGAAGTTGTAACATTGATGGATCCGAAGGGATGGTCATGCAAAGTTGGATATTTCGGCGGAACTCATGATACTCCTGACAAAATCTTATATCACTGTTGTGCTAATACTTCCAAGAGACTAACACTTGGATATGTTGTTCCGCATTTGGAAATCTGGCGATCTATGATTGAAGATATTACTGGCGAGGATGCTTCTCACTTTGAGTGATCTTTTGACGCTCTTTATGTTTTGCTAGTAGTTCTTCGAGAATAGTTAAACTTTCGTGCATCGTTTCAATTGTATCTAACATCATTGGAACCGCAACTGATGCTTGGTGAATAATTGCCTGCTCGTAGTTTGCACGAGAAACAGTAGCAAGTTTAATTCTTCGGCGTCTAAAGTAATCTTTTATTTTACTAAGCAAAGAAGGTTTTCTTGCTTCGACCATATTCAACTGACTGCCTTTCTGGTCGGTTGCCTGTTGTCGCGCCTTCAAAATTTGTTCTTCTTTTATTTTTGCCGCTGCAGTATTTTCTCTGGCAAGTTTTTCATTTTCCTCTTTGAGGATTTGTAATTCTTCGACTAGTTTCGGATCTGTAACATGAACAGTTTCGATTACCTTCTCAATTACAACAGGTGGATTTTCTATAATCTCTTTTGCTTTAGCAATTGTTTCTGCTGCTACTTTCGATTCTTCTTCTATTGCAAGTTTTTGTCTCTGTATTTCTTCATGTTTTTCTTGTGCGATTCTTTCCCTATCAAGTTCTTCTTGAGAGGGTTCATTAATCTCAGCTTCGACGATTTCTTCCTGGAAGTTTCCATCGATCCATTCTTCCGCAACCACTTCCTCGGGCGGAGGTGACACTGATACTAATGGTTCTGGAATATAATCTTTCGGTGGCGGCGCGACGATCCTTGCCCTTGCCATATTAATTTACTCCCAATTCTATCATGCATTGATTGTCATATACTCTGCTGAATTTTAATTTTCGTTCATAACAAAACTCTGTAATTGCTGCTCTAACTCCAGGATGCATATGATTTTGTTTTGAAAAATCGTCCAAGAAAATTATACCATTTTCCTTTACAACATCAAGACTAGCGATTAAATCTGCCATCACACCCTCATAACTATGATCACCGTCAATATAGATCCAATCTAATTTCTCTCCAGTATATGCTGCGAACCATTCGCTAGATTTCATACGGTGGATAGTAACAGGCAGTTCTGCAAATTCTCTACAAATGCTTTCATATAGTTTGTCGTAAAATGTTTGGAAGTCTGCTGGATTATTAGATCCGACGATCTCGGAATATCGTTTTAGAATTCCTTCATAACCTAAATTCAACCAATCGGTAGTATTTTCATAAACAGAAATATCCCATGGATCAATCATGTGAAGATGTTTTGCTTTTGTCAACAAAACTTGGGACGATCTCGCTCGCCAAACTCCGATCTCTGCACCCAGAGAATTTCCTGGGATCCAATTAGCAGCCAATTTTACGATATCTGTATTTTTACCGAACATCATTTACTTAGTTCCTATTACCATAAAGCGATCGAAGTTTATTTTACCATCCCAACTATAATAGGACTGTTCAATCTGTCCTTCGTAGAGAACATTGGTAACTCCAACGTTTTCGATATGCTCTTCGATTGTTGGAACGCAATTGATACCATACATCTCCCTAAAAACATTTGACGATTGACAAGCAAAGATACAATCCTTGTTTGCTGTTGTCATTTTCTTTAGAGGATACATTGCCTCGCACCCAATTGAAATTACTACATCTGTTTCTAACACATTAATATCATGATACGCAAACGGAACATCCCAATTGATATGGTTGAGTTCAATTCCTTTCTCGTTATTATAGTAACGATTGAAAACCTTTGACAGTTCTAATGCATCGTTATCGACATCGATCAGATTTATTTTCTTGACACTTAGATTTTCACAAAGAAGCGGAACAAGGGGAAACCCTAACCAAGAATTTAGAATGGTTAGATTCAACTGCTCGGTTGATTCAATACATTTCTGTAGTTCTTCTACCATCCATATAGCAGCATCCATAGTATTTGGATTCATAGATTTACGAAAATCGTCATGCTTATACGGCATTTCGTGCGCGATCTTATCTAATCCGTCACCCCAGTTTCGGTAATTATTCAAGTAATTATAATTTAACATCTTGTGGTCTTTCCATTGAATCGTATAAACAAATAAGTGGTTCTTCGCGAAGGACTTGTTCCCGCACATCAATTGGCCATATGTATCCATAGTTGTAACTGTATACCCAACCATCGGGGAAAAAATTAATTTTTAATAGTTGCTCTCTCTTATGACCGAATAGATTATCAAGACCGCGATAATGAAAAAACATTTGATCTGGATAATCTGTAACAAACTTGGTAATCTTATTACCATCTAATCTGTCGTTCCATCTCAATACACTGGAATTTAGATCTGTATATGAACGAGGAATATCTTTTGTATCTCGTTTCATTTTTCTCATGTTGTGCCAGTGAGTGCGAACAAATGTCAATCCATCTTCTGGATCGTGGTCTACAATGCAATCGATATTGTTTTGAATGCCAATATCTAAATCAAGAAATAGTTTTTCTCCATATTGGGGTACAACTCTTCGATCAAACAAGTATAGTTTGTTCCACCACTTCTCATAGTAGTTGTCTTCAGGAAATGGAATTACAATTACGTCGGTATGTAATCCAATCGGGTGTTCGGTCAAACAGTAAAAGTTAAAATCAGTTGTTATATGTTCTCTACATTGTTCGAGAACACGATTAACATGTTCCGAATCATATTTAAATCCCCATTTTACCGTGTAAATATTAATCATCAAACGTTCCAATGCTCTAAAAGATCGAGGTCGACAAGCGACTCTTGTTTCACTTTGCCTCTGCGATTGTCTTGAAATGGAAGCAAGTCCACATTAAACACGCACAGGATACAATCTTTTCTATATATACCCACTTCAAGATCCCCTGAATCCCAGTCGCGTCCGCGATTGTATGAGTATGCAAAGGTATTGGGAAAATGTTTCCATAGAGGAGTATTGCTGAAATCCCCCCATCTCCAACTATGATAGTTGTCTGTTCCGTCGGTGAATGTAAACCAAATGCGTTCTTGGTGTTCTATCACATCCTGCCAAATACATTCGGTCTGATCATCTGACCACACCATGCAACTGCCATTAGTATATGCACCATGCGCTAACTTAAAGTTGCGAGACTTCATGGGTCTTGGATCTTGCCACCACGAACGTAACTTGGTAGGATTCTCTAAGTCATAGGTGATGATTGGCGACAAATCATTTTGAATGATAACATCAAGGTCGAAGAATACAAATCTTCCAGTAGGTTTATCTTCGGCGAAGTTATGGGTGTTAAAAATGAAAGTCTTTGGTCGATCCCAGCAACGTGCCATGCCGTATTTGAAATCCTCAGATCCAAACCAGTATTTCGGATGGATGTCGGGAATGTCTGGAAAGTCGATTACTTTAATCTCAGCGTCAAACCCTTCACTATTATCTGTGTAGCAATAGAAGTGAAACTCAAAATTATCTGGAGTATGCTTCTTTGCCATTCGATAAAGACGATTGACAAACTCAGCAGAATACTTTGTCCCCCATTTACAGCAGAGGTAATTAACTCTCATTGCCACAACCTAACGATATTTTCATCTAAACAATCAGATAATTCAATCTGTTCTTTTGCTGAGGGGTGAGGGACGTTATCAGTATTGAACAAACAGATCTTGGCATCTTTGCGAAACTTAAATCGTTCTATATCGTCGGGATGATGTTTACCACGATTCCACGAATAGATCCATCCGCCTGGAATATCCTTCCATAAATCTCTCTGCCTCCAGTAGTGATAATTGTCACTCCCCTTAAAGAAAGTTTTGAATACAGATTCAGAATTCTCTATAACATCTTCGTAGATATGTTCACATGATTTACCAGGCCATAGCATCATACTGGAGTTGAAAAAAGTTCCGCGAATATCAATAAACAATCTGTCGTGTTTCTGTGATTGTGGTTGCCACCGACATTGAATGATACGAGGTTTCTGCGCAAGTTCCAGAACATCGGTTATATCTTCTTGGATTACTACGTCAAGATCAAAATAGCACCAGTTACCTTCGTATCCCAACCAGTTGTGTGAATTAAATACTGAGAACTTTGCTCGATCGAAACAGAAGGTTTCTTTACCGAACCAATATTTTGGATGCAGGATACCATCGTCGGGTATTGGTGCAGTATCGCAAATTAAACCATCGGCATCATCAGTATAACACGTGAATGTAAACAGGTTGGTGTAGTTCTTCTTTACCATATTGTATAGATTATTTACATATTTTGCGGGATACTTATCACCCCACTTAATGCATACAAAGTTCATCATATTTTTTATCTGCTCCAGGAAACTGGTCTAGTCCATTTAATAATGCTATTGTGTAACTTGAACGATATACAAAAGATTTATTGTCGTCATCTATTTCATAGTAATCTGCACCATAAACAAACGAATAAATCTCGCCTTTCGGAAAATAATTAAATCTAAAATCTTCGTGCCATAAGAATCTATCGTCTCCAAAATACTTAACCATGAAGTAATCTGGATCTGATTGAAAGTGTTCCCATATATGTTTGGCAGTTCCATCTTTCCACATCATAACACTTGAGTTATAATTACTCAAGTAACGCATGTCATGGGTTTCACCAACATAATCTGGAAATTCTTTATTCTTCCAATAAGTATACGCTATTATTGGTTGGTTGTCAAGGTATTTCCACAAATGATCTAAATTATTTTGAATGCGAATGTCTAGATCCAAGTAAAGAACATCGCCCAAACCTCGTTGACTGAACAACCAAATCTTATACCAATGACCTTCTACATCATCTGGTAGAGGACAAGAAATAATAATAGGATCCAGACCAACTGGATCATCTGTGAAGCATAAATAGTTATACTTACGCTCGGTCGCTTCAACGATTTTATTTACATCGTCAGCGGAATATTTTGTGCCGTATTTAAGTGTCACTATTGTTTTCATAACGTTCTCGATTTTATAAATAGTACAGAATAATTTATAAGGGTTCTCCATGGCTGCAATTCAAAATCTATATATCGACCAAGGAACCACGTTTTCTTTGGCGATAACGGTGTCAGATCAATATGGCGAAGGTATGGATTTGACAAATTATACTGTTACATCACAGATGCGCAAGTCATACCAAAGTGCTACTGCGATAAATTTTACAACAGCAAAGACAACACCTTTAGATGGAATCTTAACAATTTCATTGACTGCAAATCAAACAAGCGCAATTTCATCTGGTCGTTATGTGTATGATATTGAAATTACAAGCAACGTAGAAACAGTTCGTGTTCTAGAAGGCATTGTTGTAATAAACCCAGAGGTGACAAGATGACAATAAACGTCTCAGTTGGTAATAAATCTACACCTAAAGTATCAGTAGGAATTTCAAATTCTATAAATACGAGTATAGTAAGTAAGAAAGTAGTTACACTAGAAACGCTAAGTGATGTTGATACTGACGCAGTACAGGATGGTTGGACCCTTGCATATAATGATACCACTAACAAGTGGGAGGCAGTAGATCCTGCTTCAGAATTGAATTTGGGAATAATAGACGGCGGAACATTTTAAATACTAACCAAATAATATCCAAAAAAGGAAACTGGCAATATGGCTACAATTATTCAAATTAAAAGAAGCTCAGGTTCAACTGCTCCAACAACAGCGGCTCTTCTAGAAGGGGAAATGGCATACGCACAAGACGCATCTGGTAACGGTGCTGGTGCAAAACTTTACATCGAATCAATCGAAGGCGCATCTGCCGCAATTCATGCTGTCGGTGGTAAGTATTTCACAGACAAGATTGATGCTCGTCTTATCGACGCAACAACAACAGTTGGTGGCAAAGCAACTTTTGCTGAAGGAACAAACAATGGTTCCAACAAAGTAACTTTGAAGGCACCAGATACACTTGCGGCGGATTACACACTTACCTTTCCTGCAAATGATGGTGATGACGGTCAGATTCTTACTACAAACGGTTCAGGCGTACTTTCATTCTCGGCACCTGCTTCCAGTTCGTTCACAATCAGCGACAACCAAGGAACTCCAAATACGGATTCCTTCTCGACTGGTGGAACTCTGACTTTTGCTGGTACTGCTGGTATCAAGACAACGATTTCAGACAATTCAGTAGGTATTGTTGTTGACGTAAACGGAACTACTGCAGTAGAGACTCTTGCTGATTCTGACGAATTCCTCGTTTATGATGCATCTGCGACTGCAAACCGTAAAGTAACTGCTGAAAATCTTGGCGATTACATCTATGCTGGTCTTTCAGGAGACATTACAGTAACTGAAGGTGGTGTTGTTTCGATTGCTGCTAACTCAGTTGCTCTTGGAACCGACACAACTGGTAACTATGTTGCTACTGTTGCTGGAACTGCAAACCAAGTTACTATCACAGGTTCAGGTTCTGAAGATGCTGCCGTAACGGTTGCTCTTACAAACGACGTTACTCTTGTTGGTGACCTCACAGTTGGTGGTAACGACATTAAGGCAAATGGCGGCACAACTTCTATCACTCTTTCGGGTGCAGATGTCGCCGTTGCTGGCGACTTAACAGTTACTGGTAATGACATTAAGTCATCTTCTGCTACTGCTATTACACTTGATGCTGCAAACGTTGCTGTTGCTGGCGATCTTACTGTAACTGGTAATGACATCAAGTCATCTACTGCTACTGCTCTTACACTTGACGGTGCGGATGTTGCAGTTGCTGGTGACCTAACAGTTACTGGAAATGATATCAAGTCGTCAGGCGGAACAACTGCTCTATCACTTTCGGGTGCTAACGTAACAGTTGCTGGTAACCTTACAGTTTCGGGAACAACAACTACTGTTAACTCGACAACTCTGACTGTTACCGATCCACTCGTATTTGTTGGTAACGACAATAACGCAACTGACGCAGTTGACATCGGTCTGTTCGGTATGTATGATACCAGTGGTACACAAGACCTTTACTCAGGTATCTTCCGCGATGCTACAGACGGTAAGTGGAGACTCTTTAAGGATTCGCAATCTGCTCCAACCACAACTGTTAACACAGCGGCAACTGGTTACACCATTGCTACTCTTGTTGCTAACCTTGAAGGCGGAACTATTTCTTCGCTTGCTTCGGCAATCAGCGTTCCAAACGGTGGTACTGGTGCGGCAACGTTTACTGCTAACGGTGTTATGTTCGGTAATGGTACTTCTGCACTCGGAGTTACCGCTGCGGGAACTGCGGATCAAGTTCTTCTATCTGGTGGTTCAGGCGCTGCTCCTTCGTTCGGCAATATCGACGGTGGAACATACTAATAAATAGATAAGAATGGGGTGGGACAATCCCACCCCAACTTTGTGGAGATAGATAATGGATCAAACAAAATTTATTAACTCGTATATTGCAAATCTTGCAGAACGACTGAAGGCATTAACACTTGATAATATCATGCTGAGTACGCAACTTACCATGGCAAATGAAGCGGTAGCAGATCTTACCCAGAAAAATCAAATTCTAGAACACCAAGCAAACCAACCAAAACCTGATGGTAGTTATGTTGATCTTGACGGTGGTCTGACGTTTGGCACTTCTGAGGAGTATTCTATCGGGGAAGAGGATTTAGATGTCGACAATAGTACAAATAAAAAGAAGTGAAACCGCCAGCGCAATACCCACATCGGGTCAACTTGCGATAGGCGAACTAGCTCTAAACTTAACAGACAAAAAGATATTCTCTAAGAAAACAGACGGAACCATCGTTTCTATCGGTGGTGTTGGAGTTGATGGTGGCGCTGGAACTACTTCGGTGGGCACAATTGCATTTTCTGATACTGCATTCAGCGATTTCGATGTAGACACAACCACAACTCCTGGAACAGCAATTGTTCGCCTCAATCAAATAACCGATCTTGACTATGGATTGATTACTGATGAAGTAGCAGCATATAATGCAGTTGATTATGGGAGCATCGCATAATGGCAGCAAGAGTCAAATTAAGAAGAGGTACTGCAGTACAGCACCAATCCTTTACTGGATCTGCTGCAGAAATTACCGTAGACACAACAAACAATTCGATAAGAGTGCATGACGGTTCCACTGCTGGTGGACATGAGTTGTTGAAAACCACTCTAGCAAACATAAAAGACGGGGCCATTCTTGATGGTGGAACATATACTGCCTAAATAGGGTGGACTAGGAGATACAAATGGCAACAATTTTACAACTTAGAAGAGGAACTACGGTCCAGCACTCAACCTTTACTGGTGCCGAGGGCGAAGTTACCGTAAATACAACAAAAGACACTATAGTAGTTCACGACGGTGTGGCTGCAGGAGGATTCGAAATTGTATCTCTGGCAGCGACTCAGACTCTAACTAACAAAACACTTACCAGTCCAACATTAACAACACCTGCTCTTGGTACTCCAGCATCTGGAACACTAACAAGTTGCACAGGTCTTCCGATCTCGACTGGTGTTTCTGGACTTGGTACTGGTGTAGCAACGTTTTTAGCAACACCCTCTAGTGCTAACCTTGCATCTGCTCTTACTGACGAAAGTGGTAGTAATACGGTTGCGTTTACCACAAGTCCAACGTTTGTAACGCCAACTCTTGGTGTAGCAAGTGCTACTACAATTAACAAAGTAACATTTACAGCTCCTGCAACTGGGTCAACTTTAACTGTTGCTGATGGAAAAACATTAACCGCAAGTAATACATTAACGCTCACTGGTACTGATGCTTCTTCTGTTGCGTTTGGTGCTGGTGGTACAGTTGCTTATACTGCAGATAAACTAAGTGCTTTCGCTGCGACTTCTTCTTCAGAACTTCTTGGTGTAATCAGTGATGAAACTGGTTCAGGTGCGTTGGTATTTGGCACAAGTCCTGCAATTACAACATCATTAACTACCCCAAGCACAACCTTTGCACTAGTTAATACTACAGCGACTACAGTAAACTTTGCTGGTGCGGCAACTACTCTTTCTATCGGTGCGGCCACTGGCACAACTACTGTTAATAATGCTCTAACTGTTGCTGGCGATCTCACGGTTTCTGGAACCACCACTACTGTTAATACCGAAACAATCAATCTTGCTGATAATGTTATTACTTTAAATAGTAATGAAGCAGGAACTCCTTCACAAAATGCTGGTATCGAAGTAGAACGTGGTACTTCCACTAACGTTGCTCTTCAATGGAATGAAACTACCGATGTTTGGGAATATACAGTAGACGGAACTAACTACATTCCAGTTGTTGGCACTACCGCAACCCAGACTCTAACCAATAAAACATTAACGACACCAGCACTGAATGGTGCGGTTGTAGATAATAATAATGCAGTTTCCGCTGCTGGTTCGACTCAAGCGGGTGCTACTGCTTTAACTGTAGATTATAACGTAGTTACTACAGTTGCTGCATCTACTGGAGTTAGACTCCCAACTGCCACTGCAGGACGTAGAATTGTAATTGTTAACAAGGGTGCAAACACTCTTAGCATCTATCCAGCAACTGGCGGAACAATCGACGCATTATCAGCAAACGCAGCAATTCAGGTCGCAGCAAATGGTTCAATTGAAATAATGGCATCATCATCTACACAGTGGTATTCTATCGCCCGTGTTGCAATTTTTGATTCCGCTGGGACTCTGCTTAACTAATGGGAACAATTGTTCAAATCAAAAGAAGTGAAACTGCCAATGCAATACCTTCTGTGGGTGATATTGCAGTGGGAGAACTTGCAGTAAATTTAGCAGATGGAATATTATACTCGAAAAAAACTGATGGTAGTATTATAGAAATTGGTAGCAATTTACCAGACGATTATTATCTCTCATCAAACCAAGATTTTGGTTTAATTACACAAAATGTGGATACCACGTTAAATTTAGGTGGTGTGGAGACTGAATCTTCTGCATCAAAAAGTCTTGGTGATATTAGCATGTACGTTGAATCTGTCGGTGTGCCTGCTTCATCCACATCAACTGGAATAGTAAATACTATTGCAATTGATACCAATTATCTCTACATCTGTGTTGCAACCGATACTTGGAAAAGAATTGCGCTCTCTTCTTGGTAATTATAAATAGTCCTAAAGAGGACATGATATGACGATTTCTACGAGACAAACATTAATAGATTACTGTCTCCGCAGACTAGGGTTCCCAGTAATTGAAATCAACGTAGACGAAGATCAGGTTTCTGATCGCGTTGATGATGCATTGCAGTATTTTCAAGAATATCATTTCGATGGTGTCGAGAGAACTTATCTGAAGCACCAAATTACAGGCAACACTCTTAAATTCAGCGGACTAAGTTCCCCGTCATTTAATCTCGGCGAAAAACTCGTTGGTGGAACATCAGGTGCATCTTGTACTTTAGTTTCATTAAGTGGCACAACTGCTACAGTTGGTGCGACATCTGGTGTATTCCAAGCAAGTGAAAACGTAACTGGAGAGATTTCTGGATTTACTCGTACGCTTGCATCTTCTCTGTTTTATACTGCTGGGGATTTAGATAACCAGTATATTCCCATTCCAGACGCAGTAATTGGTATCATCAAGATGTTCAATTTTAATGCTCCGAGCGATGGTATGGAAAATCCAAATAACATGTTCAACTTGGTCTATCAGTTTAGACTTAACGACATGTATAATCTTTTGGCAGCAGACCTTATCTATTACGCACAAGTTAAAACAACTTTGCAAATGTATGACCAGATTTTTCCTGGAATGCGTTCGATTAGGTTTAACAGAAAAACAGATAAACTTTACATCGATGTAAATTGGAGCGAAACTTTCCAAGTCGGTGATTACATTATTGTTGAATGCTATCGCATTTTAGATCCAACAGAATATACTAAAGTCTATAACGACATGTTCTTAAAGATGTATACCACTGCATTGATCAAACGTCAATGGGGTGAGAACATGAAGAAGTTTGGAGGAATCCAACTTCCAGGTGGTGTTACTCTTAATGGTCAACAAGTTTATGATGAAGCAGTCGATGAGATTAAACAAATCGAATCTGAAATGCAATTGAAGTCGGAACTCCCTGTCGATTTTTATACAGGATAAGAGATGCCAACGAATTTTTACTTTCAATCTGGCAATACCTCGGGAACAACAAACGAACAGCGTTTGGTGGAGGATCTTGTCATTGAAAGTCTTAAGATTTATGGACACGACGTTTACTATCTTCCAAGAACTATTGCTAACCAAGATCCAATTTTCGGCGAAGATCCTCTATCATACTTCAGTCAATTCTATCCTCTGGAAATGTATCTAGAGAACGTAGAAGGTTTTGAGGGCGAAGGCGATCTGTTCACTAAGTTCGGGTTTGAGTTTAGAGCATCAGCAACCTTCGTAGTTTCTAAGAGACGCTGGGAAGAATCTGTAGCGAATAACGCTGACGATCTGCAACTGGAAACAAGACCATCAGAAGGCGATATTCTTTATTTTCCAAAGACCAAGACGTTCTTTGAAATTAAGTATGTTGACTTTCTTAATCCGTTCTATCAACTCGGTAAGATTAACATATTCAAACTGAAGTGTGAAGTCTTTGAATATAGTTCTGAGAGATTTATTACTGGGAATGCAGAAATCGATGTTATCGATGATAAGTCAGAAGATCAGTATGCATACCAGTTCTTGCTAGAAGGTAGTGGAAATCTATTGTTAGACTCTGGTGATTCTCTGATCTTGGCAGGATATTCTATATCCGAAATTGATCCACTGGCAAACAATGAAGACTTTGATGATATTGCATACGCAGATGGAATTATAGACTTTACGTCTATCAATCCATTCGGTGAAGTGTTGGTGAGGAACTAATGTTCGCAGGTAAATTTTTCTATCACTCGCATATTCGTAAAGCGATTATTGCCTTTGGTACCATCTTCAACAACATTGTTGTCCAGCGCAAAAACTCTGAAGGAGAATATGTGCAGAGTCTGCGTGTTCCGCTGGCATATTCAACTAAGCAGAAATTTCTTGCTCGTATTGCCTCGATTCCTACAACCGATCCAGCAAGCACAGCAATTACACTACCAAGAATTGGGTTTGAAATCACTGGACTCAATTACAATCCAACTCGTAAGATTAACGTGCTGACAAAAAACATTGCAGTAGGTTCAGGCGACGATACAAATAAGTTGCGCAGTCAGTTTACAAGCACTCCATATGACATGTCGATTTCTCTTTACGTTTTCGCAAAGAACCAAGATGATGGATTGCAAATTATTGAACAGATTCTACCATTCTTCAATCCAGATTTTTGTGTTACAATTAATGATGTTCCCGAGATGGGTATTAAGCGCGACTTGCAAATAACGATGGAGGGAATCGATTATGAAGATCAATACGAAGGCGATTATACTCAGAGACAGTCAGTTATCTGGACTTTGAATTTCAAACTTGGATTGAATTTCTATGGACCAGTCGAACTACAAGGTATCATTAGAACTGCAATTGCAAATACCTACGCAAATGATACGGTTGATATCAACAATGGACAAAGATATACAGTGACAACAACACCTTCCGACGTAACACCAGAAATTGGTGCGTGGGACTATGTGGAGACATTTGATGAGTTCTTCGAATAACTATGAAAAACTAGATGAGATTTTTGGGACTCAGTCTGCGCCAATATCTACCGCAGTAGTCATCCCACCTGCTCAACCAATTCAAGTTCCCGTTGCGTACATACCCACGGGTGACGATATCGAAGACGATTATCAAATTGCTCGTCGGAAACTTAATACTCTTATCGACAAAAGTCAACAAGCACTCGATGGAATGCTAGGTGTTGCTCTTGCCAGCGACAGTCCTCGTGCCTATGAAGTTGTTGGGCAGTTGATTAAAACCACAGGCGACACTGCCAAAGATCTATTAGATCTTCAGGCAAGGAAAAAGAAATTGCGCGAAGAGCAACCGTCAAAGGGTAATATCGAGACCCAGAATAATATTGTCTTTGCTGGATCCACATCAGATCTTTTGAAAGCATTAAAGGCAGAGAAGGCAAAAATAATTGACCATGAATGAAGAAGAATCCTCATACCACGGTAATATTAATTTAAAACCGATCGGGCACAAACATAGTTTTACAATGGAGCAATTGGCCGAACTCGAGTTGTGCCAAGAGGATCCTATTTACTTTATTGAGAACTATTGTCAAATCGTTACTCTCGATCACGGTCTTCAGTTATTCAAACTCTATGATTGCCAGAAGCGCAAAGTCGCTCATATTCTGGACAATCGTAAAGCGATTCTTATGGAGGGTCGTCAGCAAGGTAAGACTATTACTTCCGCTGCGTGTATCCTCTGGTATACACTTTTCCAAGAATCCAAAACTGTTGCTATAATGGCAAACAAAACCTCTGCTGCCAGAGAAGTTATGTCTCGTTATCAAGGCATGTATGAAAACTTGCCGCTCTGGATGCAACAAGGTGTAAAGACTTGGAACAAGGGTGACATTGAATTAGAAAACGGATCGAAAGTATTTACCTCCGCGACAACTACCAGTGGTATTCGTGGTAAGTCTGTTAACTGGTTGTATATCGACGAAGCGGCAATTATTCCAAACACAGTTGCTGAGCAGTTCTTCGCTTCAGTTTATCCTACAATTTCTGCTGGTCAAACGACTAAGATCCTTCTGACCTCAACACCTCTGGGATATAACCACTTCTGGAAATTCTGGAACGAAGCAGAAAAAGGTGCAAATGGTTTTGTGCCTATGTTCATTCCATACACTGAAATTCCAGGACGCGATGACGCATGGGCAGAAGAACAACTAAGACTACTTGGTGAATTGAAATTCAATCAAGAAGTTATGTGTAACTTCCTCGGTTCGAGCAATACACTTATTAACTCCAAAACTCTCGCTAATATGAGTTCTATTGATCCAGTCTATACCAAGGATGGACTGGATATCTTCGAAGAACCTATGCCAGACCGAGCATATGCAATGACGGTTGATACTGCTAGAGGTATTGGGGGAGACTACTCCACTGCAGTGGTAATCGACGTTACTACTGTTCCGTATAAAATGGTAGCGAAGTATCGTGATAATAAGATTGCTCCGCTGCTGTTTCCTAATATTATAAATAAAGTAGCGAGAGATTATAATTCCGCACACGTATTGATTGAAGTTAATGATATTGGGCAGCAAGTCGCTGATATTTTACACAGCGACTTAGAATATGATAATATTCTTACCACTGCTCGAGATGCGAACAAACAATACTTGTCTCCTGGATTTGGCAGAACGACAACCTTTGGTGTCAAAATGTCAAAGCAGGTCAAACGACAGGGTTGTTTTACGTTTAAGTCGTTATTAGAAGAAATGAAACTACAAATTTTTGATGCTGATACCATCAGTGAATTGTCAACGTTTATTGAAAAAGCAGGATCGTATCAAGCAGACGAAGGTTATCATGACGACTTAGCAATGTGTCTAGTACTGTTCGGATGGTTAACCACAAATACTTATTTTAAAGACTTGACTGATATAGATATTCGTGAAAAATTATATGACACCCAAATGAGACAAATTGAAGAAGAACTTACTCCCTTTGGTATTATTGTTAGTGGACGAGAAGAAGAAGCGTTTATTGCTGGGGGTGATTATTGGAAAGTCGATACGACGTATCGATAACACAAAATACACGAGTTATAAATAAGAAACAAGATGAAACTGATCATTTTAACACAAGGAGAATAAAAACATGGCTTTTCAGTTATCGCCTGGAGTCCTAGTTACAGAACAAGACCTTACTAATGTTGTCCCAGCAGTTTCGACTTCTGTTGGCGCATTTGTAGGTAATTTCAATTGGGGACCAGCGGAAGAAATCGTTACTGTTGCATCCGAGAACGAACTTGTACTCAAGTTTGGTGGACCAACCTCAACCAATGTAGTAGACTTCTATTCTGCTGCAAACTACCTCGCATATACCAACAACCTCAAACTCGTTCGCGCATGTGGAACAGCAGCAAGAAACGCTACTGGCGCTGCGGGTCATGCACTTTATATTCCAAACGAAGACGTCTATGAAAACAGTTTCAGTGATGGTTCTCAAACTGCACATTATGCTGCAAAATATCCTGGGTCAAAAGGCAACGGTCTCATTGTTTCACTCTGTGACTCAACAGGATTTGATACATGGGATTATGCTTCGGGATTTGCTGGAGCCCCAGCAACTTCTACTTATGCTGCTGCTCTGGGCGCATCATTAGATGAAGTTCACGTAATTGTAGTCGACGGTCTTGGAAAGTTTACTGGAACTGCAGGAACAGTTCTTGAGAAGTTCGCAAACTTATCAGTTGCTTCTGATGCAAAAGGTAGTGATGGCGGATCAATCTATTATAAAAATGTAATCAATGCCCAGTCAAGGTATGCTTGGTGGTTAAAACATCCAGACAATGCTGGTGCAGCAAAAGGTTGGGGATCTGCTGCCAGTGCTGGCGCTTATCACTTTATTACTGCTACAGGTGAGCATACGTCCACCTTCGTGGGTGGTGTTGATGCTACTCCTGCAACTGGCAATCTTACTGCTGGATATGCACTGTTTGTTGATAAAGAACAAGTAGATATCTCTCTGGTAATTACTGGTGGTCATGTTGCTGCTGTTCAACAGTATGCGATTGATACACTTTCACTTGGTCGCCAAGATTGCGTTACGTTTGTTTCCCCTGCTCTTGCTGATGTTAAGAACAATGCAGGCGACGAGATCACAGATGTCGTTGATTACTTTAAAACAGATCTAAATCGTTTTAGTTCATATGTTGTTGCCGACTCGGGTTGGAAGCGTCAATACGATCGTTACAATGACGTATATGTCAACGTTCCTTTGAACCCTGACATCGCTGGTCTTTGTGCTCGTACTGACAATACCAATGATCCTTGGTTCTCACCTGCTGGTCTAACTCGTGGTGCGATTAAGAACGTTGTTAAACTTCTTTGGACTCCAAACCAAGCAGAGCGTGACGAACTTTATAAGAATGGTATCAACCCTGTTGCTAATCTTCCAGGAAATGGTATTGTTCTCTATGGTGACAAGACACTTATTGCGAAACCATCAGCGTTTGATCGTATCAATGTTCGTCGTCTGTTTATCGTTCTTGAAAAAGCAATTTCGACTGCTGCTAAATTCCAGTTGTTCGAATTCAATGACGTGTTCACTCGCGCTCAGTTCAAGTCGATTGTAGAACCATTCCTCCGCGATGTTCGCGGTCGTCGTGGTATCTTTGACTTCCGTGTGGTTTGCGACGAAACGAATAACACTGGCGAAGTAGTTGACCGTAACGAATTCGTTGCTGACATCTTTATCAAACCAGCAAAATCGATTAACTTCGTCAAATTGAATTTCATCGCTACGAGAACTTCGATTTCGTTTGAAGAAGTCGGCGCATAACCCTATAAATAAGAAAAAGATTAGGAGAATCTAATATGGATATTTCAAGATTTAAGGGGTTTCTGGGTGCTGGCGGTGCAAGACCAAATCAATTCCAAGTAACACTTGGTTTCCCATCACTAATTGGTGGTGTTGGAGAAAAGACTATTTTGGTTACTGGTGCTTCACTTCCCGCATCTAACGTAAACCCAACTCTACTTCAGTATCGTGGTCGCGAAGTTAAACTCGCTGGTGAGCGTATCTTCGACCCATTTACAATTACCATTGTAAACGATACAGAATTTTCACTTCGTCGTCCAATCGAAAGATGGATGAATTTGATGAATAATTTAGAATTTAACACAGGTAATACTACACCACGCGATTACCAAGCACAAATTACAGTTGCGCATCTTGATCGCAATGATAAAACTCTTCAAACATACATACTGGTGGATGCATTCCCGATCAATATGTCAGAAATTGCTCTGCAATATGGTCAGAACGATGTTGTCGAAGAGTTCACAGTAACATTCCAGTATCAGTACTACACCACCTTTGCTGGTGAACGTCCTGGTGAAACTGTTGCGTAATAATATAAAGTAAAATTGAATTATGGAAATTTTTGGTTATAAAGTTGAAAAATCTAAGGCGGCACCGACGGAAAAATCGTTTGTGCCGCCGACGGACGATGGAGGTTCTGATGTCATTAAGGCAGGTGGTTATTTTGGCACCTATCTTGACTTAGAAGGAACTGCCAACACCGAGGCAGAACTTATTAAAAAGTATCGCGACATTGCCTTTATGGCAGATGTCGATTCTGCCATTGATGATATCGTGAATGATTCTATTTCAAACCTTGACGATGAGCGTCCTGTAGAAATTAATCTTGATAATGTCAAACTATCTGATCCAATTAAGAAAAAGATTGAACAAGAGTTCGAAACAATTCTGGATCTATTAGAGTTTAATCTGAGAGCACAAGACTATTATCGTCGTTGGTATATTGATGGTAGAATTTATTTCCACAAAGTAATTGATACGGCAAAACCTAAAAATGGTATTACCGATGTTCGCTTTATCGATCCTCGTAAGATTAAAAAAGTCCGTGAGATCTTTAAAGAAAAAGATGAAAAATCAGGTGTTGAGTTCATCAAGAAGATCGAAGAATACTTTGTGTATAATGAACGTGGCATTGTTCTAGATAAAGCGCATACTGCTTCTCCTGGATCTGCTGCAACAATGAAGGTTACTAGAGATGCGATTTGCTATGTTCCTTCTGGTCTGAGTGATCAGGATAAGAACATTCCATTGTCGTATCTGCATAAAGCGATCCGTCCCGCCAATCAGTTGCGCATGATGGAAAACGCTGCAGTAATCTATAGAATTTCGAGAGCACCAGAACGTCGCGTATTCTATGTTGACGTCGGTAATCTCCCAAAGATTAAAGCGGAACAATATCTCCAAGGCATTATGAATCAGTATAGAAATAAACTGGTATATGATGGTAACACTGGAGAGATTCGCGATGACAAAAAGTTTATGTCAATGCTAGAAGACTTCTGGTTGCCTCGCCGCGAAGGTGGACGTGGTACTCAGATTGAAACTCTTCCAGGTGGTCAGAGTCTCGGTGAAATCGGAGACATTGATTACTTCCAGAAGAAACTATTTCAAGCATTGAACGTTCCAATTTCAAGAATGCAACAGCAGTCTGGATTAAACTTCGGTCGTGCTGCTGAAATTAACCGTGATGAGTGGAAGTTTACTAAGTTTATTGCTAAACTTCGTCGTCGTTTCTCTCTTCTGTTCGATGATCTTCTTAAGACTCAGTTAATTATCAAAGGTATTATTACTGAAGCAGACTGGAATCTGATCAGAAACAATATTGAATACAAATATGCTACTGATGCATATTATACTGAATCTAAAGAGCAGCAAATTATACAATCTCGTGTTGAGATTCTTAATGGGGTAGCAAATTATATCGGTACGTTATACAGTAAAGTATATATCCAAAAGAATATTCTTAAACTGACAGATGACGATATTGCACAAATTGAATTAGATAATTCGGCAGACCCAGTTCAATTAGAACCTGGAGTTCAACCACCACCAGATGAAGGACAATAATAATGGACAATACTGAGGTAATTAAAAGTTTAATAAATAACATTGAAATGGGTAATATGACCGATGCAGGCGATGATTTCAACGCTGCGTTAGATTTAAAACTTGCAGATATTCTTTCTGCTCGTCAAGAAGAAATGGCAACCGCTGTTTTTAATTCGAGCGATGAAACAGAAACAGAAGGGGAAACCGATGAAGACGTATAAAGAATTAATCGAACAGATCAATAAAACTCTGTATTTATCCGAGGGTCCAACCCATTTAGAGTATGGTGGATATGTTGGTAAAAAAGAGTATACCGTAAAAGTACCACAGCACAAAGAGTTGGGTGATTATTCTGATAAGGGTCTTCATCGTAAGATCAGTAAAGAAAACCCCCATTTACATCACCATGAAGTTACTGCAATCGTAAATTCTGGCGGAGAAGAAGAATCTCATGAGAAAGTTGAACATGAGGGAAAAACTCATACACATCATGTGATTAATTACCAAGAACCTCGCCATTTATATAATGAAGAATTCGAAGATCTCGACGAAGCGAATGAAAACTTTGATTCGAACTCTAAAGCACACCAAGCTGCAAAAAAAGCAGCAAAGGGGTGGAGGGGTGTGTCTAAAGCAACATATCACCCTGATGGTTCAGCAACGATTCACACTAAAGAAGTAACGAAAAATCGTCATGGGAAACATGGACATTATTCGGGTCTTGAAACAACGCATTCACATTGGGCGGTTAGTGCACATTTAAGAGACGCTGGTGGTGAGTGGGGTCATTCAAGAGATGACCTCGATAATCACAAACAAAAAATTGACGGTCTTCACTGGAAAGTTAAAGGCAAAATAGTCAGAGGTGTTGGTCGCACGCACGAAATTCATATCCATGAAGGGGTTGAAGGTCTTGACGAACTTAGCAGAGAAACTGTGCGCACCTATTACAACAAGGCTATCGCACAAGGCAAACCGATTGCTGATAAAATGAAGGTTGGTGGCGGCGACTGGTCTAAAGATGGTCAAGACACAAAGACTTTGAAGAAGCGTGGCGCTGGAGTTACAATGGCATTAAAGCGTCGCCGTGGCGAAGTTAAGATGTCTGAAGAATTCGATTTCGATTTATTCGAATCAATTATGCTAGGCGAAGGTGATCTATCCATTCGCACTTTGTATAACAAATATGCAGATCATGCTCTTGGTGCGGGAGATAAACCAGAACCTAAGAAAGCTGCTGCGGTCAAGAAAGCAATTGTCAAGGTCCATGGTGCCACTGTTATGGGTCATCTAGAAAAAGCCAAGAATGCTGCTGCCAAAAATGATCAAGATTCAGAAAGCAATCATTTTAACAATGCTAGAAATTCAGCAAAAACAGACACTATGAGTGCAACTGTTGGCAAGAATCGTTCTTCTATGCGTAAAGAAGAAGTCGATCTAGAAGAAGGTCGTATGAAAGATCTGGCGATGGACATGGAATCATTGTCACATGCAGATTTTAAAAGAAAACATAGAAGAACAAAGCAACAAATGCAAGATGCGTTAAAGTCTGAAGAACTAAAGGGCAATCAACATAAGATTGATGCCAATAAGAATGGTAAGGTTGACGGTCACGATTTTAAGATCCTTCGTAATCAGAAAAAAGCAAGATACCAGTAAGGAATATTAGATGGCAACTAAGGCGGTTCTAAAACTAACACAGGTTCATGGTGTGGTGAAAGTGCGTGGCACGGGATCCGCTACCATCGCGCTTGCCACCGATCTGAAGAAAACTTCAGAAACTCAATCTTCACCAAAGGCGAACATTCGTACTTTGCATTGGGCACTGGCAGTAGACACTACAGCAACAATTACCCGTAATAGCACAGTTCTATATTATTTGTCGGGTAGTGGTAAGATGGAATTCATGGGTTGGTCTGATAACGAAGAAAACGGTTCAGACATCGTTGTAGATTTCTCGTCAGGTACTGGTTCAGTAGTATTAGAACTTGCTAAGGTTTCTGGATATGGTTCGCAACAACATCAGAACCAAGGAGATCTAGGATAATGAAATTAATTACTGAAGTAAACGACAACGTTCGTTATATCACTGAAGAAAAAGACGGCAAGAAATCCCTCTTCATTGAAGGTGTTTTCTTACAATCAAATCTCAAGAATCGCAATGGGCGTATGTATCCTGCTGAGATTATGGAAAAAGAAGTTCAGCGTTATATGACGGAAGCAGTGGAGAACAAGAGAGCATTCGGCGAACTTGGTCACCCAGATGGTCCGTCAATCAACCTTGACCGTGTATCTCATATCGTTACCGAACTCTATAGAGATGGCGATAACTGGATGGGTAAGGCGAAGATCACTGATACTCCCATGGGAAATATTGCTCGTGGTCTGATTGAATCAGGTGGTCAACTTGGTGTTTCTTCAAGAGGACTTGGTACTCTGAAAGAGAATAGAGATGGAGTCCAGATCGTTCAAGACGATTTCCATCTTGCAACCGCAGCAGATATTGTTGCGGATCCTTCTGCTCCTGATGCTTTCGTAAGAGGGATTATGGAAAATAAAGAATGGGTGATTGTTAACGGTCTATGGACCGAACAAACAAATGACATGGCGAAAAAGGTCATCAAGAAGGCAAGCAAAAAGCAACTCGAAGAAGCAAAAATGGTAGTTTTTGAGAATTTCCTCAATAGACTTGCAAAGATTTAAAGTTTCTTTTTTATAAATAAAAGACTAAGTTCCGAAAATTAGGAGAAAAACATGACTGTAGAAAGAAAAATCAGAGAGTTGCTTGCTGGAAAGCAAGCGATTACTGAAGCTTCTGACGGTGATATGACCGCACCAAAGCAAGGTAATTCGGTCACATCTTCCTCAGAAAAGATGGGTGCCTCAAACGGTAAAGATACCTCAAAGGCATCTAAGTCAAATACATCGGGCGACCAAACTCAACCACGTCAAGGTTCTTCGGCAGATGCACCACACCAAGACCGTGATGGTGATGCTGACGAAAATCAGGGCGCAAAGGTTGCCGTAAACGCCAAGGATACTTCTTCGTCTTCAGGATCTGCATCTGGTCCAGGTGATGCCCCAAACTTTAAAACTGTTGCTGACCCAGCATCGGTTGTTAATCAATCGTCATCTAAGGGCAACGTTCATCAAGAAGAGTTTGAACCAGAAGATGATGATCTGATCGAAGACGATGATGATAGCGAAGATGAAGATGGTGAAGATCTTGAAGAAGATTTTTCAGCAGAACTCGCAACCCTCTTTGATGGTAACGAAAATCTGTCAGAAGAATTCCGTGGCAAGGCAGCATCGCTGTTCGAAGCAATGGTTTCTGCGTCTGTCAATGTTAAGATAACGGCGCTTGAAGAAGCACTTATCGAAGAAGCTTCTGACCTTATGGAAGAATTCAAGAGCGAACTTGTTGAGAAAGTCGATTCTTACCTAACTTATGTTGCTGAACAGTATATTGCTGAAAACGAACTCGCTGTTGAGAACGGTCTCCGTTCAGACATCACTGAATCGTTTATTTCAGGACTTAAGAATCTGTTTTCGGAACACTATATTGAGGTTCCTGAAGAGAAATATGATGTGCTTGGTGAAATGCAAGTCGAGATTGAAGAACTTCAATCTCGTGTGGACCAAACTATGACTGCAAATGTAGAACTGCATGCGGAAAATACTAAACTTCAAAGAGAAAGCGTACTTATCGCGGTTACCGAAGACCTCGCAAAAACCGACGCTGAGAAGTTTGCAAGTATTGTTGCTGATGTAGAATTCGAGAACGCAGAAATTTTCGAAGAAAAGTTGAATGTCATTAGAGAAAATTATTTCCCTAAAGCACAACCTACCACGGAAGAAAAGATGACTGACAGTCTTGGTGAGTCGACTGACTACAGTGCATCTCCGCTTATGGAGAAGTACTCAAAGGCACTAGACAGAATGTCGTCTCAAATCTAAATTAATATAAATAATAAGTTGAAATAAAAAACCCTACAAGGAGAAAAAAATGTTTCTTTCAGAATCTCTACAAAAGAAGTGGGAACCTGTCCTAAACCATGAAGGCATGGGACAAATTAAGGATTCCTACAAGCGTGCAGTTACTGCTGTCGTTCTCGAAAACCAACAAAAGGCTCTTCAAGAAGAAAAGACTGCGTTGTTCGAAACTCCTGCAAACGCAACTGGTGCTAATATCGATAACTACGATCCTATCCTCATCTCGCTCGTTCGTCGTGCGTTGCCAAACTTGATGGCATATGACGTTGCTGGTGTTCAACCAATGACTGGACCAGTTGGTCTTATCTTCGCAATGAAGTCGGCCTACAGCACCCAGTCGGGTACGGAAGCACTCTTCAACGAAGCAGACACAGACTTCTCTGGTACAGGAACCCATGCTGGTTCAAACCCAGTTGATGGCGCTTATACCACAGGTACTGGTGTTACTACTGCTACTGGTGAAGCACTTGGCGAATCAGGTGGAACTGCTTTCAACGAAATGGCATTCTCAATCGAGAAGACAACCGTTACTGCTAAGACTCGTGCACTGAAGGCAGAATATACTGTTGAATTGGCACAGGATCTCAAGGCAATTCACGGTCTTGACGCTGAGTCAGAACTTTCGAACATCCTTTCGCAAGAAATTCTTTCTGAAATCAACCGCGAAGTTATCCGTACGATCTACAAAGTTGCTAAGCCAGGTGCTGCTTCGACAGCAACTGCTGGTACTTTCGATCTTGACGTTGACTCAAACGGTCGTTGGTCAGTAGAACGCTTCAAGGGTCTTCTGTTCAATATCGAACGCGATGCGAACGTTATTGCTCAAGATACTCGTCGCGGTAAAGGTAACTTCATCATCTGTTCGTCAGACGTTGCTGCTGCTCTTGCAATGGCAGGTATGCTTGATACTGGTGCTGCACTTTCTGGTTCACCAACTCTGAATGTTGACGATACAGGCAATACTTTTGCTGGTATTCTTAACGGTCGTTACAAAGTATACGTTGATCCTTACTCAGCAAATGCTGGCGCTGCATCGCAGTTCTACGTTGTTGGTTATAAGGGTGCGAATGCTTATGACGCAGGTATCTTCTATTGCCCATACGTTCCACTACAAATGGTTCGTGCAATCGATCCTGACACCTTCCAACCTAAAATTGGTTTCAAGACTCGCTACGGTATGATTGCTAACCCATTCGTTCTGCAGTCGAACGGTACAACTGACGCTGATACATTCACCGCCAACCGTAACCACTACTATCGTCGTGTTAAGGTTACTAACCTTATGTAATCAATACCTCTTCTCAGAAGAGAGGGTTGCAGAAACTGGGGGGAGCAGAAATGCTTCCCCCTTTTTCATTATAAATATACGTAACGGAGGAATCAATGGTAGTATCTACGACAACAAACATCACTGAAGGATCTTGGAGCAACTCGCAACCAAGCGATCTTGATTATCTGAAGCCAAATGGTTTTAAGTTCCAGATTCACACGCTACCAAACGTATCATATTTCTGTCAAGCAGCAAATATTCCATCGTTCAGTATTGGATTTACAACAACCGAAACTCCTCTTTCTGCCTTGTTTAATCCAGGAGAGAAACCACAGTTTGGCGAACTTGCCATTCGGTTTCTCGTCCAAGAAAACATGGCAAATTACGTAGAACTATATAATTGGTTGACTGGACTTTCATTCCCAGAAAATCATGAACAATATATCAACTGGAATAAGTCTCAGTCATACAGATTTCCAGCAGTTCCAGAGAAACGACTTGGTGCAGTTGCCAACTTCTCAGACGCTGACTTCTTTATTTTAGATTCTGATAACAATCCAAACGTCAAGATTACCTATTATGATCTATTTCCTATTAGTCTCGAGGCACTAGACTTCGACATTTCTGGTGGTAATGTTGAGTATCTTGTGGGCGTTGCTGCTTTTAAATATAGATATTATACAATCGAGGCAGTATAAATCCCTTGACTTTTGTCAAAAGTTATAGTATAATTAAATTATTTTATTGTGAGGGTGTATGAAACTATCTGAAATTCAAGACATGTGGACAAAAGATGCTAAGGTCAACGAACTAGATCTTGGTAAATCTTCGATTCAAATCGCCGAACTGCATGCAAAATATCTTAACATCTTGTCTAATACCAAGTTGCAACTTCGTAAATGCGAGGGCGATTACTTGCGTCTTCGCCGCACCAAGTTTAAATACTATCGCGGTGAGATGACTCGCGAAGAACTAGAAGAACTTGGGTGGCATCAGTTTCAAGGATTAAAACCTCTAAAGAATGAGGTCGAAGATATTGTTAATTGCGACGAAGATATTATTCGTTGCGTCGATAAAGTCGAGTATATGAAAGCAATGCTCTACCAACTAGAGCAAATTATTCGTTCATTAAATGGTCGTGGTTGGGAAATCAAGAATGCCATCGAGTGGACAAAGTTTACTAACGGATTAATGTAGTGCCTGACTTAACAGTTACCAAGAAAGATGAAGTCTATTTGAATATCGAAAGCGATCCTTCGATTGCTTCCGAGTTGAACGACTACTTCACTTTCGACGTTCCTGGCGCAAGATTCATGCCAACCTATAAAGCAAAAATGTGGGATGGTAAAGCACGAATGTTTAACATGTGGACCAAAGAACTTTACGTTGGTCTGCTTCCATACCTGAGAGAGTTTGCCGCAAGATCCGACTATGAAATGGATGTCAAAATGGATCCGATCGGCGATCCTGTTGATATTGAGTACCTAGAAGAATTCGCTGAGAGTCTGAACCTTACATCACAAGGCAATCCAATTCAGGCGAGAGAATATCAAATCGATGCAGTTAAGTATGCGATTCGCATTGGCAGAACTCTGCTGCTCTCTCCCACCGCATCAGGTAAATCGCTAATCATCTATCTACTCTTGAGGTATCACCAGAAGTTTAATCGCAAGCAGTTGGTCATTGTTCCCACAACGTCGCTGGTCGAGCAGATGTATGGCGACTTCGCTGATTATTCTCACAATGATGATACATGGCATGTTGCAAATAACTGCTCTAAAATTTACGCTGGTTTTGAGAAGTCGAACCAAGCAAACATCGTTATCTCAACATGGCAGTCAATTTACAAATTACCGAAAAAGTTTTTCGACGACTTTGATGTTATCTACGGCGACGAAGCACACTTGTTCAAGGCAAAGTCGCTGACATCAATCTTCAACAAATGCACCAAGACTAAGTTTCGCCTCGGAACTACTGGCACTCTCGATGGAACGAAGACTCATAAATTGATTCTCGAGGGTCTGTTCGGTAAGGTTCATCGGGTGATTACCACCAAAGAACTGATGGACAATAAAGATCTTGCTGATTTGAAAATCACCTGTCTCCTTCTAGACTATACTGATGAGACTAAAAAGGCAGTTAAAAATAATACATATCAAGAAGAAATGGACTGGTTGGTTAAGAACCACAAACGAAATGTCGTCATTCGTAATCTATCAGTGACACAAAAAGGCAACACGCTAGTTCTGTTTCAATTCGTAGAGAAACATGGTGATGTTTTATATAAAATGATTAAAGAAAAAGCAGGAACTTCTAGAAAAGTTTTCTTTGTTTATGGTGGAACAGATACAGCACATCGAGAACAGATTCGTTCTATTACTGAGACCGAAACTGATGCAATTATTGTTGCCTCCTACGGCACCTTTTCTACGGGAATAAATATACGTAACCTCCATAACGTAGTATTCGCCTCACCCTCTAAATCTCGCATTAGAAATCTTCAATCTATTGGTCGTGGATTAAGAAAGGGCAATCAGAAAGAACGTTGTAATCTTTTTGATATTGGTGACGATCTCTCTTGGAAGACCAAAAAGAATTATACGCTTAATCACATGGTCGAGCGTATTAAAATTTATAATGAAGAAGGTTTCAACTACAAAATTGTCAGGTTGGCAATTGATGACTGACTGTCTTTCCAAGGAGTAGTAAGCTACTTCATTAAATGGTTTATTTCATAGACGACATAGTCTTTATACCCTGAATGGGTGAACAAGTCAACAGTTTTCTTGAAGAAAAGATTAAAAAAACCATTTACTTTGCAGTCTATTTGAGGTATAAAGGAGTTATATTAATGAGGGTAAATAATGGCAAAGACAAAAACTAACGTACATTACGTAAACAATAAAGAATTTCTTGCTGCCATAGTGGCGTATAGAGAAAAGGTTATTGCTTCCAAAGAAAACGGTACACCGAAACCTCGATGCCCGAACTATATCGGCGAGTGTTTTGTTAAGATCGCAAACCATCTCGCATATAAAGCAAACTTCATCAACTATACCTATCGAGAAGAGATGGTACTAGATGGTATTGAGAACTGCATTACATATGTTGACAACTTCGATCCTGCTAAATCCTCGAATCCTTTTGCTTACTTTACTCAGATTACATACTATGCTTTTCTGCGTCGAATCCAGAAAGAGAAGAAATATATGGCGACCAAGTATCGCTATATTCAGAATCTAGATATCAACAGCATCATTACCGAAGACGCAGATGGTTCTGAGCATACCAATGAGTTTATCAATTATCTTCGTAAGCAAATCGATGATTCGTATGATAGTTCTATAGAGAACCAACCACCAAAGAATCCTATGCCAAAACGTAGACCAAAATATTTTGACAAAAAAGAAGAAAAAAACCTTGACCTTTGACGTTAAATGAGGTATAGTTGTTTTAGTATTAATGTTATGGAGGTTTATATGAGTAAGTTTTCTAAATGGGTTTCTGAGAATACTACTGGTCTTTTGTTCGCTGCTGGTCTGGGTATTCCACTTCTTCTTCTCTTGTTTATGGTTGCACGACACGAGAATAAAGTAACACAAGTTACACGTCAAAATCCTGGATGTATCTACCTTGAGTCAAGTCGACTTGGTGTTGATCAACACTACATGCTCTGTGATGGTCGAATCAATCTTGTGCATCTTGCTGGAGACGATGAATTGCCAGCACCTGAAGCTGTCGATGTAATCCAGAATGCAGTTGAACCTACACCTGTCGCCACCACCCCTGCTAAGTGAGAATATTATGATTATCGAAACACAAATTCTCCATAATGATATGGATGCAGATTCAGATCGTGGTGTTGGGCAAAGTTCTCTGAATAGCAATATCTACATCGCAATCGATGGCGCATCACCTTCTGAGAAGGTAAAGGTGCGCGAAATCCTTGATCAATTTTATCGTGATATTAAGGTTGCGATTCGTACTGTATGAAAATTGCATTAATTACCGACACTCACTTCGGGGCACGATCGGATTCAATTCCGTTTGATAACTTCTTTAATAAGTTCTATACAGAAGTTTTCTTTCCTCATCTTGAGCGTGAACAGATTAAGACAATCATCCATCTTGGTGACGTCTTTGATCGTCGGAAATACATCAATTTTAATACGCTGAAGAAGTGTCGTGAGTATTTCTTCGATCGAACTGTTGATCTTGGTATCGACGTTCACATGATTGCAGGAAACCACGACACATTCTTTAAGAACACCAATGAAGTCAATGCACTTGATTTGTTGCTGCGCGAATATCCCAACGTAATTACCTATTCTGAAACAGAAAATATTATCGTTGATGGTAAAAACCTACTACTAGTTCCTTGGATTTGTTCGGGTAACTATGATCAGACTATGGAGATTGTTAATGCCTCACCTGCACAAGCCGTATTTGGACACTTTGAATTTGCAGGTTTCCAAATGTATCGTGGGCATACGAATGACCATGGAATGGATACAAAACATTTTGATAGATTTCCTCTCGTTTGTTCTGGTCATTTTCACCATCGCAGTCGGACTGGTAACATTCTGTATCTTGGTAATACCTATGAGTTTACTTGGTCTGATTATAATGACCCTAGAGGGTATCACCTATATGACACGGAAACTAACGAGGTAGAATTCTTTGAGAACCCCAATCGGATCTTCCATAAAATCTATTATGACGACACTACTGACGATCCTAGTTTGCTTGATGTTAGTGCACTTGTTGGGTGTTGTGTTCGATTAGTTGTTGTTAAGAAAACTGACTTCTATAAGTTTGATCGGTTCGTAGATAAACTCTATGACTGTAATCTTCTCGAACTAAAGATTATTGAAGACTTCTCCGAGTTTGAAACCGAAGCAATGGGTGAAGAAGAATTTAATGTCGAGGATACTATGACTGTTCTATCTGATTTCGTCGATACTATTTCTACCGATCTAGAAAAGACTAGAATCAAATCTATTCTACAAACTCTCTATGTTGAGGCACAGAACGTTACTGTATGATTAATTTTAATACTATTCGATGGAAAAATATGCTGTCGACGGGCAACCAGTTTACAGAAATTAAATTGGATCGGTCACCTAGCACTCTGATCGTAGGAGAAAATGGTGGTGGTAAATCGACTATGCTCGATGCACTTTGCTTTGCTCTCTTCAATAAACCATTTCGCAACATCAACAAACCACAGTTGATCAACTCCATCAACAAGAAGAACTTGCTGGTCGAAATTGAATTCCAAACTGGTCGTAAGTTATATAAGATTGTGCGTGGTATTCGTCCGAATATCTTTGAGATTTATGTAGATGGCGAACTTATTAATCAAGACGCTGCTGCTCGTGACTACCAGAAGTATCTCGAAGAATCAATTCTTAAGATGAATTATAAGTCGTTCACACAGATTGTTATTCTAGGAAGCGCATCCTTTACTCCATTCATGCAACTTCCTGCGTTTACTCGTCGTGAAATCATTGAAGACATTCTTGACATTCAGATCTTTACTACGATGAATAGTGTCTTGAAAGACAAAATCATTGAGATTAAGGATAAGTTGACTGCCGCAGATAGTCGCCTCGAGGTTCTAAAGCAAAAGGCAACTCTACAGAAAGAATATGTTGACACTCTCGAGACAAATAAGGAGAAACGATCAGATGAAATTCAGTCTCGTATTGACGATGGCGAACTTGCCATCGCGAACTTCCAGAGTCTTGTTACTACGCTCTTCGGCGAAAAGGTTGCGCATGAAGATGCCAAGGCAGCACTTGGAGACCTCGCTACAAAACAAAAGAAACTCGATTCTTTCAAAACCAAATTTTCCACCCAACTCCGAGATCTCAAAAAAGAGGTTTCGTTCTATAATGAGACAGACGAGTGTCCGACGTGTCAGCAAGGCATTGCTCACGATCATAAAGAAACCATCGTATCATCCAGACAAGAGAAAATCCAAGAACTCTCTTCAGGAATGGAGAAACTCCAGGAAGAATTTACGAAACTTGGAGAACTTATCACGGAAAATGAGACTCTCTCCGAACAAATTTCTGGGTTGAATACAGAGATTATCACTCATAACAATGAGATTATTGTTCAACAGAGATTGATTCAGGCACTCAATTTGGAACTGAATGATATCACTACTAAGACTGCAGACATTGATGGTGAGAAAGATAAACTAAAGGCATTCGCCAAGGATGTTCTTGCTCAGAATTCCGAAAAGGCAACCCTGAATGAAGAAAAGCATTACATGGACGCTGTGTCGACGCTTCTCAAGGACACTGGTATTAAGACTAAAATTATTCGGCAATATCTTCCAGTTATCAATAAATTGGTGAATAAATATCTAACTGCAATGGACTTCTTTGTTCAGTTTAATCTAGATGAAAAGTTTGACGAAACGATTAAGTCTCGTCACCGTGATGACTTTAGTTATGCATCGTTCAGTGAAGGTGAGAAGCAGAGAATTGATCTGGCGCTGCTGTTTACTTGGCGCACAATCGCAAAGATGAAGAACAGCGTTGCGACTAACCTGCTGATTCTTGACGAAGTGTTTGATAGTTCTCTAGATAACAATGGAACTGATTACGTTATGGCATTACTAGATACTCTTGGTGAAGAAACGAATACGTTTGTTATTAGTCACAAAGGCGACCAACTGTTCGATAAGTTCCGCAGTTTGATTAAGTTCGAGAAGAAAAACAATTATAGTGAAATGGTAACATGATTAACCGCCCATACATAGAATATTATGTAACGTTACATTGTAATCTTAAATGTGCAAACTGTTCGGTTGGATCACCATTTATTGACGAATGGTTTAGTGATTATGATAGTTTTGTTAAAGATGTAGAACAACTTTCTAAGTATGTTCATGCTGGTGTTTTTCGCATCATTGGTGGAGAACCTACTTTAAATCCAGAAATTATTAAATATTTAAAATATATTAAACAAACTTTTATTGCAGATAAAACAGCAGTTGCGACAAACGGCATTAATTTGATTTCACAACCGAAAGAATTTTGGGAATATTGTGACATTATACATCTTAGTATCTATGAAAATACAAAAATTAACTATGACAAGATACTGAATTTCTTAGACAGTAATGAATATCGTTACATGATTGTAACTGATACTGGTGCATTAAACATTGCTAAGATAGCAACTAAAGTTCCAACAAATAATCCTGATAGAAACAAAGAATTTAGAGTATTAGATCAATATACTGAACAGTCTCCTGAAGAATCACAAAAAGTTTATTCAGCATGCGATATGCATCACTGGTGTCATACGTTTAAAGATGGTAAATACTATAGATGTTCACACTCACTTCATAAAAATAGGTATTACAATAGCATAGGAGTTCCCCTTCCTTATGATTTACTTGAAACTGATGGTATAAATATTGATGAGAACTTTGTAGAAACATATACCTCTCGCGAGAAAAGTAAAATCATTAGTATGGATGTTTGTAGATTTTGCAAGGGATACGGTATCGAAGGTATAAATGAACCACACAGACAGATGTCTGCGCAAGAAATTAAATCTAAAAAAGTAGCGAAAGTAGCATAATGGAACTGTTGAAAATTAGTGATCCTCTGTTAAGAGAGATTCCCGTTGAATTTGATTTTGAAAAACAGAATGCACAGGAACTTGCTGATGCTCTGTGGGCGAAGTGCCGAGAACTGAAGGGACTTGGTCTATCTGCTAACCAAGTTGGTATAGACGCAAAAGTTTTTGTTATGGGAACTGACGAAACAAACAGAAAGAATCTGTTCAATCCAACTATTGTCTCTCTTTCTGACAAAAAGAATACTGCCACTGAGGGTTGTCTGAGTCTTCCAGGTATGTGGGTGAACATTCGCCGACCAGAGGAAGTTACAATTTCGTATCGTAATATTCAAGGTGAGTATGTTGTTGAGCAACTTGCTGGTCTAGAGGCAAGAATCGCTCTCCATGAATACGACCATATGATTGGTATGAATTTTTTGGATAGAGCATCAAAACTAAAGCGTGAAATGGCAATCAAATCTCTAGAAAAACGAGCAAAAAGGTATATTCAGAAAAATGTCCGACAAAACGTATGATTTTGGATTCACGTTTGAAGATCCAACCGAAACCGTAATTCATGTTCAACAACCAGCATCTGTTGATACTGCTGGACAAGATGAGATTATGGCAAAACTGTCAGAACTCTCTGCTAAACTCGCGGGTACAGATGCAACTGGAATTGTTGCTGAACATAAGGCGCTACTACAACAAGAAGTTTCATCAAAGTTGAGAGAAGTCGAGGATATGATCTTGCCTCTACTTTATAATTTAAAGAAAAATCCTGAGCGCGATTACATACATTGGCCAGGAGTAACAAGGACCAAAACAATTGACACACAAATTGATAAGATCACAGCGATCACGAGATATTATGAACGACTCTGACACCTTCGCTCATAAACAAAAGTTTTTTGCTGAACCTGCTGCAAAGATTTTTAATTTTTACCTTTGCGGTGAGATTAAAGAGGCGGAAGAATATATTGAATGGTTTCAAATTCTTCGTTCAGTTGGTGAAACCGATATCGTTTATATCCGCATTAACAGCGAAGGTGGAGATCTGTTCTCCGCTCTGCAGTTGGTTCGTGCGATTCAAGAATCCTCTGCTACGATTATCTGTTCAGTAGAAGGAATTTGTATGAGTGCTGCCACTCTTATCTTCCTGACTGCGGATCAGTTTGAACTTTCTGACCATACCATGTTTATGTTCCACAATTACTCGAGTGGAACAATTGGTAAGGGTGGCGAAATGTATGACCAGATTACGCACTTTCGCGCATGGTCTGAGAAGTTATTTGCCTCTTTCTATAAAGATTTCTTAACCGAAGCAGAGATTAAGTCGATGCTGGATAACAAGGACATCTGGTTGGATGCTGAAGAGGTTGCTAAACGTCTAGCACACCGAATCAAAAGTCAAGAAACTCCTGAGAAAAAAACTAGAAAAAAGACATCTTCTACAACATAAATAGGCTTGACTTTTCTAAAAAAATCAGGTATACTGTTTGTATGATAAATTTTAAAGATTATATCGCTGAGTCTAAAGAGGGTGCTGGTCTGACCATTTGGGATATTGACGAGACCCTCTTTAACACTAAAGCGCAAATCCATGTCGTCAAAGACGGCAAACTGGTAAAGAAACTTTCCAACACTGAGTATAATACATACACTCGGAAACCTGGAGAGACCTACGACTTCGTTGAATTCAAAGACGCGAAACATTTCCGCGACACCTCAGAGCCTATCGCTCGAGCAATCGCGAAGGCGAAAGCAATCCACAAAAACATTAAGAATCGTGTTGGTAGTAAGATGATTATCATCACTGCTCGCTCAGACTTCGATGACCGCGAAACTTTCCTAGACACTTTCCGTCAACAGGGAATTGACATTGATGATGTGCACGTTCATCGTTCGGGTAATCTCGATGCACCCAACTCTGCTGCGGGTAAGAAAATCGTTATCAAACAGTATCTCGAAACGGGTAAATACGCTCGTGTCCGTCTGTTCGATGATGCAATCTCAAATCTAGATATGCTACTAGGTTTAAAGACTGAATATCCTGATATTGATTTTGAAGCATACCTTGCACATCATGATGGAACGATGACAAGATATCGTAAATAAGGGCTTGACTTCTGGTACGTTTTGGGGTAGAATGGAATAATAAGAAAGGAAACTGAATATGCTTAATTATACTCTTACCATTCGCAATGCTAAAACCAACAGGGTTCTTCGTAAGATTGAATACAAAGGTCACAGCGGAAATGCTATGATGGATGAATGCTTCTACTGGAGGCAGCATTATCGGAATAAAGGAATTAAGATTATCAACGAATGGTAATCAATGGTAACAATAAGAAAGGTAATTCAAAATGATTAAGTCTGTTGTTGTAAGTTTGGTTGCTCTGAGTGTTGCGTTTGTTCCTGTTGCTGCTGAGGCACGCAACCGCGATGGAAATGGTTGGGAACAACGCAGGGATGACCGCCAGCATAAACGTTCGCGCATTAGCACTGGTGAGGCAATCGCCATCGGTGTAGGCGCATTCATTCTTGGCGCTGCTGCTAGTCGTAAACAACCTGTTGACCGCGAAGTCTATGACCGCGAATATGACTATCACTATCGTCGTCAGCAAGAGCGTACCTGCTACGAAGAATATCAACCGCTGTATAATCGCCGAGGTGAAGTCGTGCACTATACTAAAGTTACGACCTGTTATTAATTTTCAAGAATCTCAAATTAAGTGTTGACTTTTATCTCATTTTGGGGTAGAATGGAATATAAATTGATGATGAGGTTTTGTGATGTCCGTTTCTAACTCTGAAAAGTCCATTCTCGCTAAGCTCCTTGCTTCTGAGAATATCCGCATTGAGCACCAGAAGGTTGCAACCGCAGCGTTCAACCTTCAAGACCGTGCGTTGATCCTTCCTATCTGGAAGGAAATGTCTGCTGACCTCTACGACCTGCTTATCGGTCACGAAATCGGTCATGCTCTCTACACTCCTGCCGAGGGATGGCATGATGCTATCACCGACGGTGGCAACGGCATCAAGTCGTTCCTGAACATCCTTGAAGATGCTCGTATCGAGCGCAAGGTTAAGGACAAGTATCCTGGTATCCGCAAGAATTTCTTCGCTGGTTACAAGGAATTGTTTGAGCGTAACTTCTTCGGCGTTGAAGGTCGCGACCTCGATACACTTCGCTTCATTGACCGTGTTAACCTTTATTACAAGGTTGGTGCTTTCCTGAACATTCAGTTCTCGGAAGACGAGAAAGCAATCCTGCATCGTATCGACGTTCTAGAAACTTGGGATGATGTATCGGCGCTGGCAACCGAACTCTACGGTCTTGCTAAGACGGAACAGACTCCTGAAGAAACTGCCTTTGATGAGTTGATGGATCAACTCGGTGGCATGATGGGTGATGAGTTCGACATGGATTCTCTTTCCTCTGCTCCCACCGAAACCTCTGATGGTGAGTCTGATGGTGATTCTGAAGAAACCGATGACACACAAGATGGCGAAGGTCAATCTGGTGGACAGTCGGAAGAAACTGAAGAAGAAAGCACCACCTCTGAAACTGATGATGATGAATCTGGTGAAAATGGCGACGATCAAGATTATGATTCGCGCAACCCAGATGGGTCAAAAGGTTTCCAAGAAGAACCATATTACAACGAAAATCCTATCGCCGAGACCGACGAAAACTTCCGCAATAGTGAAGACGAACTGATCGATGATAAGTCGCGTCCATATGTCTATGGCAACCTGACGATGGTAAAACCTTCTGACTATATTATTCCAATGAAAAGAGTGATTGATAGCATCAAGATTACTGTTCGTGATGGTTACAACATGGTTGAATCTGAACCTGATGCAACTAAAGTTTACAATGAATTTCGTGCAAACAACCAAAAATATATCAACCTGATGGTTCAAGAATTCGAAATGCGTCGTAAGGCATCTGAGTTTGCTCGTGCGACTGTTGCTAAGACTGGTCGTCTTGACACTGATCGTTTGTGGGCGCATAAGATCAGCGAAGATCTGTTCGCTCGTCACACGATTATGCCTAACGGTAAGAACCACGGTATGCTTATGTTCCTCGACATGTCTGGTTCTATGGACATGAACATGAAAGGTACGATCGAGCAGATGGTTACGCTGGCGATGTTCTGCCGCAAGGTGCGCATCCCAATGGAAGTTTATGGATTTATAAATAATCAGTTTGCTAAAACTGCATTCCCTGAATACAATCGCGAACATCGTGAAATTACCACTGGTGAAAACAAGAATGATATCCAGATTGCTGATTCAAATTTCTTCTTATATCAGTTCCTCGATGGCAGTTGCTCTAGTGCACAGTTTAATAATGCTGTAAAAGAGTTACTGCATCTTGGTCATGCATATGATAATCGTCGTATGTATGGTAACTATAACAATGTCACTTACAGATACCCTGATCACTTCGGTCTTGGTTCGACTCCTCTCGAGGAATCAGTTATTGTTGCTCGTTCGATTGCTGAGCAGTTCCGCTCGAAGCATCGCCTAGAAGTTTTGTCCACCGTGTTCCTGACTGATGGCGACGGTGACAATAACTTCAGCACCAATACCCATAACTACTACGGTAATAGCAATCTGACCATTGAAGATGCAAAGACTCGTAAGTCGGTTACGGTAAAGTACGACCGTGATAAGGGTATGCGTTCTGCCTACTCAAATGCACTGCTCGAACTCTACGGTCAGGTGACTGGTTCGCGAGTGATCAACTTCTTCATCGTGGGATATAGCGAAAAGCATACTGCTCGTCGTATGCTCGGTGATGACTCTAACTTCGACACCAAGTGGAAGACAGAATGGGTTAAGGATCGTGTGTTCACTCTCGACAACCACGGTGGGTTCCACAATCGCTTCCTCGTTCCAGGTGGCAAGAACCTGCAGATCGGTACTGACACTCTGACTGTTGATAGTGAGAATACAAAGCAAATCTTCCAAGCATTCAAGAAAATGCAAAACGGAAAGCAAGCAAACCGTGTTCTGCTGACCAAAATGATTCGGGCAGTCGCCTAATGTTCGGAGGAAAGTCTATGTTAGAGTGGTTACGGGAGAAGTCTATGTTAGAGTGGTTACGGGAGAAGTCTATGTTAGAATTTATTGGATTAATCGCGGTTTTGGTCTTAGCATTTTATGTGTTGGGTGCAGCGTTTTTGATTGCGCTTTCGCTGTGGCCTCTATGGATAATCTTATATCTTTTTTACATATATCGCAAGAATAGGGCTTGACTTTATCGCAGTTTTGGGGTATACTGTGTATATAATTTGAAAAGGAAAATTTTATTATGGTTGATTTCCCCTCTGAACTTGAAACTCTCGTCCTCCTTAAATGGTCGCGTGATGAAAATGGTGTCCTTCGTGCTGTTTATCCCAACGGTGCTGGGTTTATTCTTCTTCTTGATGAAACCGTTGAATATTATGACTTCTGCAATGATGGTACTTATGAATTGTCTGAACGTCGTGAATTGACGCTTCTTTCTTGAAAAAACTGTTGACTTTACCGCAAAATTGCGGTAGAATGTATTATATTATGATGATGTGAGGATGATGAATATGATTATGAACCGTGAAGCACTGCTTGAAAAACTCTCCAACTCCAACAGCAAAAATGGGATTTTCCTTAAGAAGGAAATCGTCGCTGCTGCCCGTGACCTCGGTCAGAAGATTCCTTTCTGGTTGCTAAACATGACCGAGCACCGCATCGGTCGTGGTAAGTACGATCTGTCACCTCTGATGTCAGGTAACGTTATCCCGATGCCTGTTCGCGAACCAGCGAAGATTGTTATCGCTCCTAAGTTAGAAGTTCTCATTGAGAATCTTGTTCCCTCGGTCGACAAGACCTATGTCCCGTTTGGTTTCTATAAGGATCTAATCAAGATTCTGAACGCTGGTGTGTTCTACCCGACGTTCGTTTCTGGTCTGTCTGGTAACGGTAAGACCACCATGATTGAACAGGCATGCGCTAAGTTGAAGCGTGAATGCATTCGTGTTAACATCTCTATCGAAACTGACGAAGACGATCTGATCGGTGGTAACACTCTGATCGACGGTAACGTTGTCTACCGCGAAGGTCCAGTTCTGACCGCCATGAAGCGTGGTGCTATCCTCATCCTTGACGAAATCGACCGTGGTTCGAACAAGATGATGTGCCTTCAAGCAATCCTTGAGGGTAAACCTTATTTCAATAAGAAAACTGGCGAGACGATTTACCCCAAGGCAGGGTTCAACGTCATCGCCACTGCTAACACCAAGGGTCGTGGTTCTGACGATGGCAAGTTTATGTCTGCCCAAATCCTCGACGATGCTTTCCTTGAGCGTTTTGCCATCACTGTTGAGCAGGAATATCCTTCCGCCAAGATCGAAAAGAAGATCGTGATGAATAAGATGGAAAAGGCAGGAAAGGTTGACGAAGAATTCGCTGACAAACTGACCACGTGGGCAGAAATCATCCGTAAGACTTTCTATGACGGTGGTGTCGACGAACTAGTTTCCACTCGTCGTCTTGAGCACATCGTCAATGCCTTCGCGATGTTCGGCGACCGTTCTAAGGCAATCCAGTTGTGCGTCAACCGTTTCGACGCTGACACCAAGGCAGCATTCCTCGACCTCTATAGCAAGGTTGATGTGAATGCGGACTCTGTCGCTGAACCGACAGACAACAATGATTCCTATTTTGATCAAACTGAAGAAATGCCATTTTAAGGAGAAAACATGACAATTAAGTATAAGTATAATGAGGGTGATTTCCTACGGGAGATCACCGACTATATAAACTCCACATACAATGAACACTACTCTCAGAATAAGTTTCAGGCAACTGAATTTATTATCGACGGTGGTCATGGTGAGGGGTTTACTATTGGCAACATCATGAAGTATGCCCAGCGTTACGGTAATAAAGGAACTCCTGATGACTGGCGTAAAGATCTTATGAAAGTTATTCATTACGCGATTATTGCTCTGCATGTGCATGATAAAGAATATGAAGAAGATTCGATAACCGATCTAATCATTAATAATGACAACTTTACTACTATGGGAAGTACAACAAATACCTTGACTTTCTTTAACAATGATAGTATAACCAATGGTGGTACTATTACATTACCATCTCTTAAAACCTCTCTGAATACTAAGGACTAATATATTATGAAGATCTCTAACGAAACTCTCGCAGTTCTAAAGAACTTTGCCTCGATTAATACGAACATTGTCGTTCGTGCAGGTTCTGTTCTTGCGACTGTAAGTGAAGGTAAGAACATTCTGACTCTTGCCACTGTATCTGAATCATTCCCTCGCGAATTCGCAGTGTATGATCTCCCCAATCTCCTCGCTCTTCTCAGCATCTGGGACGAGCAAGATATCGAGTTTGAAGAGTCGAGCATGTTCCTTCGCAAGGACAAGTCAGAATTCGAGTATGGTTACGCTGATCCCTCGGTTGTTACCGCTGCTCCCTATAAGACTCTCGAGATCGATCCGTTCTTCACCTTCAAGATGACTTCTTCTGAGATCGGTATGGTTCAGAAGGCAGCGTCTATTCTTTCTGCCCCAACCATGAGCGTTGTCTCTAAGGGTGGTAAGGTGACTCTGACTGTTAGTGACCCTGCCAATCCTCGTGCGAATGCATTCCGTCGCGAACTTGACAATAATGCAGAAGGTGACTTTGATTGCCGACTGAAGGTTGAGAATCTGAAGGTTATTGCTGACGACTATGAGGTAACTCTCGGAAAGAAGAAGGCAATGCACTTTAACAACCTGTCCAAGAAGTTGGAATACTGGTTGGCAATGGAACCCTCGTCGGTCGTATAAGGATAAGAACATGCAAAAATTAGAAATTACTTTCAATGCGCGAGTTCCATATGATGCTGATGAAACTGGTCGAGCAACCTCTATTGAATTTACTACGGGTAGTGTCGATGAAGTCATCCGTCAGTTTAATAAGTTCCTGATTCTCAATGATTGGGATGTTCAAGTGGAGAATCCAAGTGCATGATAATCTACCAACAGTTGTTCCGAGTGTAGTCTTCAAGACTCGCGTTCGAGACGAATCCATCGATGGCGATAATCCTTATCGCTGGGAAGATGTGACATCGTTTGATTTGTTCGCAGGTAAACGTGTTATCCTATTCTCGCTTCCTGGAGCATTTACTCCTACTTGTTCGACGATGCAACTTCCTGGATTTGACGAACTGGCGATGAGTTTTTACTCTCATGGTATCGACGAGATCTACTGCCTGTCGGTCAATGATTCTTTCGTGATGAATAAGTGGGCAGAGTCGCAAAACCTTGAGTATGTCAAGGTTATCCCTGATGGTTCTGCAGAGTTTACTTCTGGTATGAACATGGAAGTTTATAAGGACAATCTTGGTTTTGGTATTCGTTCTTGGCGTTATGCAGTTGTCGTAGACAACGGTAAGATCGAGAAGTGGTTTATCGAACCTGGGAAGGAAGATAACTGTGAGACTGATCCGTATGGAGAGACTGATCCATACACTATCTTGCATTGGTTGCAATCGAATAGTTAGTCAAACTTCGCTGAGGGTGATGTCTGCTGCTGCGAAGAGCGTCATCGATGAGGCATCACCCACCTTTTATTATGGAGATTATTATGAGCAATGCGCAGTTTCTCTGGGTCGAGAAGTATCGTCCTCGTAAATTGGACGACTGCATCCTTCCAGATGCACAATTAAATACCTTCCGCCAGTTTGTTGAATCTGGCGAAATTCCTAACATGCTTCTCTGTGGTTCTGCGGGTGTTGGTAAGACTACCATCGCTCGCGCAGTCTGTGAAGAACTTGGATGTGATTATCTAATTATCAATGGTTCTGATGATAGAAATATTGATACTCTACGTACAAAGATTACAGAGTTTGCTGCGTCGGTTTCATTTAATGGTAAACCCAAGATCGTAATTCTTGATGAGGCAGATTACCTCAATCCAAATTCAACACAACCTGCGCTTCGTGCGTTCATCGAACAATACTCGAATAACTGTCGATTTATCTTCACCTGTAACTTTAAGGATAAGATTATTTCTCCACTGCATAGTCGGTGTGCAGTTATCGAATTTAAACTTACCAAGGCAGATCGTCCGAAAATGGCAGGTCGTTTCATGAAACGATTGACTGACATTCTTCGTGGAGAGAATGTTACCTTTGATGAGAAGGTGGTTGCTCATGTTCTCAAGAAGCATTTTCCTGATTATCGTCGCGTCCTAAACGAACTTCAACGTTATAGTGTCGGTGGCACTATTGATGAGGGTGTTCTCATTAGCAATAAAGATCTTGATATGAAAAGTCTGTTGACTTATCTTCAAGGCAAAGATTGGGCGAAGATGCGCTCATGGGTCGTTGATAATATGGACAATGATCCCAATGCTATCATTCGCAAGATCTATGATGTGTACCTTGATGAGTTTAAAAATATCCCTGTTATCATTCTTCTTCTTGCAGACTATCAATACAAGGCAGCATTTGCAGTCGATCAGGAAATCAATCTGGTTGCATGTTTGACTGACATCATGGCGACTGCGGTGTGGAAATGACAGAAGCAATCCTAGAAGGTTTGGGTGCACCTACTAAGATTTACAATTCAGAAGATTATGTTGAAAAGATATCTAAGATAAGTCCATTTGAGTTTGTCAAGAATATCAATCAACAAAAAAATCTTATTGTAGACGAAAGATCGGAGAAACAATACACCCCATATATCATTAATCGAGCACTTTCATTAAATCGCGAGACTATTATTCAAGCGAATGAGATGAATTGTCGTCCCCACCTCGATAATGCTCTACAGAATGCGTTTCTTATAAATACTATACGGGCAAAAAACCGTTGGGATAAGTGGTTAAAGACCGAAAAGAATGCTGATGTAGAGTTGATCAAAGAGTATTATGGTTATAGCAATGAAAAAGCACGCCAAGTACTTGCAATTCTCTCTGAAGAACAAAAACAATACATAAAAGAGAAATTGTATAAAGGTGGTACTAAATGACTGATGATTTTTTTGACATTAACTTTCCTGGGTATGCTCCACTAGAGATAACTCTTAAAACTCCAGATGATTTTCTAAAGGTTCGCGAAACTCTTTCGCGTATTGGTGTAGCATCACGCAAGGAAAAGACTCTTTTCCAGTCCTGCCATATTCTACATAAACAAGGTAGATACTTCATTGTTCACTTTAAGGAACTTTTTGCTCTAGATGGCAAGGGTGCTGACTTTAGCGACAATGATCTAGAACGTAGAAACACCATTGCCAAGTTGCTTGGTGATTGGGGTCTGGTAGACATTAAGAATCCAGAACTGCACGAAAATCTTGCACCACTAAATCAAATTAAGATTATCGCTCACAAAGAAAAGAGTGAGTGGGAACTGGTCCAAAAATATAATATTGGAACAAAAAGGTAATTTTGTATATGCCAATGAATACGGGCAAAAAATACAAATCCGTATTCATATCAGACTTACATCTTGGGTCCAAGCATTGCAACTCTGATGCTCTGTTAGAATTTCTATCTATGATTCGAACTGAAAAGTTGTATCTTGTCGGAGATATTGTCGATGTGTGGCGACTCAAAAAGAAATGGTATTGGCCAAAAATACACAACCAAATTGTCAGAAAAATACTCAAGATGTCAGAAAAGACAGAAGTAATATATGTCACTGGTAATCATGATGAAATTTTTAGATCGTTCCCAGATATATCAATTGGTAGAATCCAAGTAGAACATAGATGTGTTCATGTTGGAGTAGATGGTAAACGCTATTTGGTAGTGCATGGTGATCTCTTCGATAACTTGATGCGAACAAAGACTGGTCGAGTCATTATGCATCTTGGAGACTTTGCATATGACTCTCTGCTCTATGTCAATAAGATTATTAATGCATCAAGAAGACTGCTCGGGATGCAACCATGGAGTTTAGCAAAGTATTTAAAGCGTAAAGCAAAACTTGCTGCTAATTATATTGGTGAGTTCGAAAAAGAAATGTCTTACTATTGTAAACGCAAGGGTTACGATGGAGTTATCTGCGGACATATTCATCATGCGGAAATTACACAATATGATGAGATTGTTTACATGAACGATGGTGACTGGTGTGAGAGTTGCACCGCTCTTGTAGAAAATTATGATGGAACATGGGAAATACTTAAAAAATAATTTTCCCTTCTTTTAAAAATATAATATAAATAGAGAGTGCCATGCTTCGGATGGCACACTTTTTTAATCTCGCTTAATAGGAGAACAATTATGAAATTTAATACAACTAATCTAGCAGACTTCGACCGTTATTTCGTCGGCGCTGATCGCGTCATGAAGAGATTGGCAGACATCGCTGATCAATCGACGCTAATGATGCCAATTAAATACCCCCCATACAATATCAAGAAAGTCGATGAAGATCGATACGTAATCGAACTGGCAGTTGCTGGTTTCGGTAAGTCGGAGATTGATATTCAATTGCAAGAGGGTCTGTTGAGTATTCACGGAAAATGTGAGTCATCGGAGTCTACTGAATATCTCTACAAGGGAATTGCCGAGCGAGGATTCAAACGTGAATTCACTCTCGCCGACAATGTTGAAGTAAAGAGTTCTTCTCTGGTTAATGGTATGCTGAAGATTTTTCTTGAAGCATTTATTCCAGAAGAAAAGAAAGCAAAGAAAATCGACATCACCGATGAGGAAAATGAGTATCCGTCGCAAGCTGCCGAATTCTTAGCAGAAGGTAAAACTAAGTAATCTTAATTTAAATAATGAAGGTATAAAGTATGTCCAATGTCAAGTGTGTTAAGTTGATCAGTGGGGATGAAATCATTGCAGATGTTTCTGAGTTTGATGATGGAAACCTTGTTGTTCTCAGTAAACCCCTGTTAATTATGATGGTTCCCCAAGGTCAAAATAACCAGTTTGGCATTGGACTTGCTCCATTCTGCGCATATGCTAAGGACAGTATTGTCCCGATCCGTGGTGGCGCAATTGTTTCAATTTTCGACCCAGAAGTGGGCATGCTCAATGAGTATAATTCTCGGTATGGTTCGGGTCTGGTAATTCCAGAAAGTAAACTTATTGTATGACACAATCAAACATAGACCCGTATATTTACCGTATTAAATCAGTTACCAAAGTTGTAGATGGCGACACTATTGACGCTGATATCGACCTTGGTTTTGATATTTCCCTTACTAAAAGAATTCGTCTTGCAGGTATTGATACTCCAGAAAGTCGAACAACAAATCTCAAAGAAAAAGCATTGGGACTTGAGTCTAAAGAGTGGATGAAGAAAACTCTTGCAAATGCTAAAGATATTCTGATCAAAACTGAGTTACCAGATAGTACAGAGAAATATGGTCGTATCATTGGTCATCTATTCATCAACGGTCAAGAGACTTCATTGAATAACCAGATGATTGATGAGGGATATGCTCTTGCGTATGATGGGGGTACAAAGGATATGGATTTAGAATTACTATTATCAAGAAGAAAGAAATAATAATCCCTTTACTTTTGTTATGTTTTATAGTATAGTAGTATTTGATAATGAGGGATTTACATGAAATTTTATACATGCGCACACCAGTATGGTTCCAAGGTTTTAGTCCGTGGAGTACATAATGGTGTGCGTTTTACTACGAGGGCAGAGTTCTCCCCGACTTTATATGTGAAGTCAAAAGAACCCAGTAAGTTTAAGTCTCTATACGGAGAGGACTTACAACCTGTAGAATTTGCCAATAACAATGAAGCAAAAGAATTTGTCCAGACATATGGTCAAGTAGAGAACTTCCCGATCTATGGTCAAACTAATTATGGGTATCAATATATTACCCATACATATCCTGGAGAAATCCAGTGGGATATTACTCAGTTAAACATTCAGACTATCGATATTGAAACTTCTTCAGAGCACGGGTTTCCTAATGTTCAAAATCCGATCGAAGAAGTTCTCCTGATCACTGTTAAGAATCTTATCACTCGTCAGATTATCACATTCGGTTGTGGCGAGTTTAATGATAAGTGCGAGGAAGTCGAGAATCTTCGTGCCCAAGGCAACAAGTTCTTGTATGTCAACTGCGATAATGAGCGAGATCTTCTACAGACGTTCGTTCGTTTCTACACTGAGAATTATCCTGACATTATTACAGGTTGGAACTGCGACCTTTTCGATATTGCATATCTAATCTCTCGAGTTGAACGGTTGTTCTGCTCTGAGGATGATACAACCATGAAGAAGAAGTTCTCTCCATGGGGACTTGTGCGTCGCAAGAACGTAACAATCATGGGTCGTGAGCATGTCTCGTATGACATCACTGGTGTCGCTATCATTGATTACATCGATCTCTATAAGAAGTTTACCTATGTTCGTCGGGAAAGTTATAAACTTGATTACATTGGTGAGGTGGAACTTGGTCTTAAGAAGATGGAAAATCCATATGACTCTTTCCGAGAATTCTACACCAAGGACTGGCAGAAGTTCGTAGAGTATAACATTCGAGATGTTGAGATCGTTGATGCTCTCGAGCACAAGATGAAGTTGGTTGAATTGATTTTGACGATGGCATACGATGCTAAGTGCAACTTCAATGATGTATTCTCTCAGGTTCGCACTTGGGATTGTATCATCTATAATCACCTTCACAATCAGAATATCCAGATCCCTCAGAAGAAAGAGAGTCGCGGTCGACAGATTGAAGGTGCGTTTGTTCAGGAACCAAAACCTGGACAGTACGACTGGGTTGTTTCATTCGATGCGACCTCGTTGTATCCGTCAATCATTATGCAGTATAATCAGTCGCCCGAAACATTCGTCGAGGGTCATGTGAAAGACACGACAGTCAACGGATTGTTAGAGGGTAAGTATGATCTTGGTGATCTACAGACTAACGATTGCACCATGACTGCAAATGGTTATTGTTATATTCGAGAAAAGCAGGGTAAGTTTCCCGAGATTGTTCAGAAGTTCTTCGATGACCGACAGCGTTATAAGAAACTGATGATTGCTGCCGAAAAAGAATATGAAATCACTAAAGATTCTCGACTTAAGAATGACATCTCAAAGTATAATAACTTTCAGATGGCAAGAAAGATTCAGTTGAACTCACTGTTCGGTGCGTTGGCAAATGAATATTTCCGATACTATGATGCTCGTATTGCCGAGGGTATCACTATGACTGGTCAGTATATCATTCAGAAAGTCGGCACAGCACTTGATGTTTATCTCAATAAGGTCGTAGGTACAAATGGACACAACTACTCTTTCTACAGTGATACTGATTCTTGTTATATTTCCTTGGACCCTCTTGTTCGTAAGTTCTATGGCAATCTATCACGCGATAAACTCATTGATGTTCTCGATAAAATCTGCGA
>Ga0181349_1000020_pt1 | contig 53105 bp, 44 predicted proteins | sample Su13VDMM110SD_FD_130106 | JGI IMG/M metagenome (GOLD analysis project Ga0181349, IMG submission 130106) | Freshwater viral communities from Lake Michigan, USA - Su13.VD.MM110.S.D | ecosystem: Environmental > Aquatic > Freshwater > Lake | place: USA: Michigan | collected 2013-07-16 | reverse complement strand
GTTGGCCTTCATCACGTCGTCAGACGGCACGTCTCTCTCGGCAAAGGGCAACGATGTCCAAATCAACTCTGCGAACGGCAACACATCCTTCCAGAACAACGGCAGCACAGTTCTGGAAGTCTCAGGCAGCGGTGTGTCTGGCGCGTCCCTCGAGTTCAAGTCTGGTCCCTCGACAACGACCGCCAACCTGTTCTCAAACCCGGGAACGTCTATCACGACTGTCAACTTCGGCAAGGAAGCGGGCACCCTCTCACTTGGCAAGTCGGGTGGGAGCTCAACGTTCAACGGGAACGTGACGGGATCCAACTTCTCTGTCACGGGCCAGAGCATCACCACCACGCAGTCGACCTTCAACCTCGTCAACACCGCGGCGACGACGGTGAACTTCGCGGGCGCGGCAACGCTGCTCACTATGGGCGCTTCAAGCCTAGGCTCCTCCACTAGCGTGCTAAACGTGCTCACAGCGTCAGCCGGCATAGTGGTGGGTGCGGGTGCTGGCACTTTTGCGGACATAGATGCCGGCGTCGGCAAGACCACAGCGAACCTGTTCAACACGGTCGCTACCACGGTCAGATTTGCGGGCGCGGGCACCAACATCTCAGTTGGCGCTGGCGGCTCTGGCGCGACCTTCCTCAAGAACGCCGAACTGTTCGTCAGCGGCACGACAACATTCGGAGCGAGTGTTCTTCCTGCGACGGACGTGGCCCACGACCTTGGCTCACCCACAGCCCGATGGGCCAACATGTACACAGGCGACCTTCACCTGAAGAACGACCGCGGCGACTGGACCATCATTGAGGAATCGGACTTCCTCACCATCACCAACAACAAGAACGGCAAGCGCTACAAGTTCGTGATGGAAGAGATCGGCTGATCTAACTCCGCCTAGGATCAGATCCTTGGCCTGACGGCCCCGATCTCTCGGGGCCGTCTCTTTTTTTCGCTATCAAGCAGCTTTTGGCGCCTGCCGCGTAAACTTCTGTCATGTTCACATCCCCATTTCAAGCTCAGCAAGTTCTAGTCCCCCAAAGCTGCAAGATTGTCTGGGTCCAGGACCTTTTTGCAGAGCAGTACGCAGGAGGCGCAGAGCTCACCTCGCAAGCGCTTATAGACGCATCAGGCGAAGAGATCTTCTGCGTAAAGTCAGACAGCGTGTCAATGGAGACACTGCAGTCTGGCGCTGGTAAGCTCTGGGTGTTTGGCAACTTTGGCAGCATCAACGCCAGTCTCATTCCAACGATTGTTGGAAACTTGAAGTACGTCATCCTTGAGTATGACTACAAGTTTTGCTTGCACAGATCCATTGAGCTCCACAAGAGGGCTGAGGGTTCTGAGTGTGACTGTGACAAGAGAGACATTGGAAAGATGGTGTCCGCCTTTTTCTACGGCGCGCGACACATCTTCTGGATGTCAGCAGCGCAGAGAGATCGGTACCTCCGGAGGTTTCCTTTCCTCACGCAACGGCCACACACAGTCCTGAGCTCTATTTTCTCATCTGAGACGCTTTCCGAGATTGACAATCTACGCAGTATTTCAAGAGATCGAAGGGGATGGATTGTTCTCGGCTCAAGCTCTTGGATCAAGGGAGCGTCAGACGCAGAGCAGTGGTGCAAGGATGAGAAGAAGGAGTTCGAAGTTGTCTGGAATCTTCCGTACTTTGATCTTCTAAAGAAGCTGTCCTGCGCTGAGGGCTTTGTTTACCTTCCTCGAGGTGGAGACACATGCCCCAGAATGGTGATTGAGGCCAAGCTTTTGGGATGCAATCTCCACACAAACAACGACGTGCAGCATGCAGAAGAGACCTGGTTCAAGAGGACGCCCGAGGAGATAGAGGAATATCTCGCTGACCGACCCAATATCTTTTGGGAGACAGTTCGCAAGGAGATCCCGGGAAACCAGCGAATCTCTGGATACACGACAACCTACAACTGCATTTCTGGCCAATACCCGTTCAGAGAGAGCATTGCCTCAATGCTTGGATTCTGCGATGAGGTCGTCGTTGTGGACGCGGGATCCACTGACGGAACGCTTGAAGATCTGCGGCGAATGCAGGAAAACGATGACAGGATTGTGGTTCATGTCCAGCAGCGTGACTGGAGCGATCCCAGGAGCGCAGTTTTCGATGGACAGCAAAAGGCGCTTGCTCGCGCTATTTGCACGGGAGACTTCTGCTGGCAGCAAGACAGCGATGAGATCGTTCACGAGAATGACTATCAAAAAGTACGTGACATGGTATCGTCGTTTCCTCCCAACATTGATCTAGTTGCCCTTCCTGTCGTTGAGTTCTGGGGAAAGACAGACAAGGTGAGAATCGATGTCAATCCCTGGAAGTGGCGGATTAGCAGAAATGCACCCCACATCACGCACGGCATACCTGCATCTCTGAGAAGGTTCGACGACCTGGGGCGCCTCTACAGTCATCTCGGCTCAGACGGATGCGACTACATCAGGTCAGACAGCTTTCAGCCCGTCCAATTTGCCAATTTTATGAACGATGATGCTGAAAAAGCGAGGCAGTCAGCTCTTGCAGGATCTGCCGATTCTCTAGCTCAGTTCCAAGAGTGGTTCAAGAGAATGCTAGAGTTTCTCCCGTCTGTCAGGCACTACTCCTGGTGGGACATGCCCAGGAAGATCAAGTCCTACAGGGGTTTCTGGCAGAGACACTGGGAGAGCCTGTTTGATGTCAAGAGAGATGACACAGCTGAGAACAACATGTTCTTCAATAAGCCCTGGTCTGAAGTCAGCGACGATGAGATCGCTGAGCTTTCTGACAGAATGCAGCGTGAGATGGGAGGCTGGGTCTTTCATAGAAAGATTGACTTCAGCAGGCCAACACCAAGCATCCAGATTGAGAACAGCCATCCAAATCTAATGAAGATGTGGCCAGGAGGTCCCAAGTGAGAGTCCACTTCATCACTGCATGCAGGAACGCCGAGAGAAACGTGGACGATCTTCTTGCGTCTGTTCGCGAGCAAGACAACGAAAATTGGCGTCACACCATCATCGATGACTGCTCAGATGACGGCACTCTTGACAGGCTGTCCTTCCTCACAAGGGGAGATGACAGATTTCGAATTGTGAAAAATGTCGAGAGAAAATACGCACTTCGCAACGTCATTGATGCCGGTAGAGAGCTTGGCAGCGACGATGTAATCGCCACCCTTGACGGTGATGACTCTCTCTGCAACAGAAAGACTGTCTCACTTCTGCTGGATGAGTACCAGAAGGGCGCTGATGTCGTCTGGACAGCGCACAGATGGGACACAAATGGGATGAACATCTCGGGCCACATGCCTGACATGGTCGATCCATACGCTTGGCCGTGGGTCACCTCTCACCTTCGAACCTTTCGCGCGTCTCTTTTGAACCACGTCTCTGACCGAAATTTTCTTAATCATCGAGGCGAGTGGTTCAAGAGGGGCTACGACCAGGCTCTTATGCTTCCTGTGCTCAAGGTCGGCGGAAAGAGGGTCTTTGTGCCTGAGGTCTGCTACAGGTACAACATCGACTCAGCCTCAATACCCGCTGCAGAGCGGAACTGGTCTGAGAGCGCTCAGATCTCGACTGTCAATATTGTTAGGTCTCGCGGACTTCTACGGTGAGGATCCTCATTGACGGTGCGGACCCCAGATCCTCATCAGGGCCCAACAGCTTTGCCAGGAAGCTGTTTGATGCGCTTGTTGATCTAGGCAACTCTGTGACCTACGACGTTGATGTCAACCTCTGGGCTCCAGAGGTCCGCCTGACCTTCATACAGGGCGGCGACATTGCCATTCCCACCGCTCTTCGTCTCGACGGCATCTACTTCAACACCCGCCAAAATTGGCAGGAGATGAATGTAGGAATTCGGCGGTCCTACGATCGAGCAGACATGATCATCCACCAGACTGACTTCGACAAGCGCCTCATAGAGCACTACTTCGGCGCACACCCACGATCCGTCGTTATACGAAATGGGGCAGACACTAGGAAAACCATGGAGGCCATCCCCCTCATGCATCCTGCGCTGGACGGATACGCGCAGACATGGGTCTGCGCATCCTCCTGGAGGCCCCACAAGCGCCTCAATGAGAACATCCGGTACTTTAGAGAAAACGCTGGTGAAAACGACTGTCTTGTCGTTGCAGGGAAAGTTGACCCTGTCGCAGAGCAGCTGCAGGGTCTCGACATGAGCAGGGTCTTTCTTGCCGGCGACTTGCACCAGGATCAGCTTCTTTCGCTCTATAAGAGATCAACGCACCTGATCCATCTTGCCTGGCTTGACCACTGTCCGAACGTGGTTGTTGATGCTCGAGCAGCGGGATGCAGGATTGTGTGCTCCTCATCGGGTGGGACAGAGGAAATCGCGGGCACAGACGCCATTGTTGTTGAAGAGGATGTGTGGGATCTAAGCCCACTTGATCTTTACAGCCCACCCAAGCTAGACTTCAGCAGAAGAAGCCCGGGCAAGTTTGATCACCTCAACGACATGAGAGATGTTGCGCAGAAGTACTCTGAAAATCTGGGAGACTTACTTCGATGAGGATTGTTAAGAAGCCGTGGGGACACGAAGAGATCTGGGCCGAGACTGACGTGTACGTTGGAAAGATGCTGCACATCAGCGCTGGAAGCAGACTTAGCCTCCAGTACCACAACAAAAAGACTGAGACTATTCGCGTCATACAGGGTCATCTCCTGCTGACACTTCAACCACACGGATCAGACACAGAAACGCGTGTCCTGCAGCCTGGTGAGACCTTTCATGTTTCTCCTGGGACAGTTCACAGGTTTGGTGCGGGCGAGGAAAGCGTCGTGCTCGTTGAGGTTTCTACAACAGAGCTTGATGATGTTGTGAGAATCGAGGACGACTATGTCAGATAGAGCGAAGATCTACATTCTGAAGCCGGATGAGGGCTGGGTAGTTGACCTTATCGGCAGTGACTTCGAGAGACTGACAGGCCTCGAGGTCGTCGATCAGCCAGAGAACGCTGACATCGTTTGGCTGCTTGGCTCCTGGTGTTGGAACAGGATCGACCCAGAGGTTCTCCGACAGAAGACGGTCGTGTGCACTGTTCATCACATCGTCCCAGAAAAGTTCAATGTTTCTAGCTTTCGACAAAGAGACAAGTTTGTTGACGTCTATTTCGTTTACACGCACGAGACTTCAAAGATCATAAGGCAGCATTCTCGAAGGTCTATTGCAAGAGTAGCACACTGGATAGACCCGACCGTGTGGCCAATCACACCTCGAGATGATGCGAGAGGTCGCCTGGGCATATCACGTGATGATTTTGTCGTGGGATCATTCCAGAGAGACACAGAGGGGAGCGATCTTATTTCTCCCAAGCTAGAGAAAGGGCCAGATATTCTGTGTGATCTTATCGAAAGGATGTCTGAAAATCGTCCCATCACGCTGCTGCTTGGGGGGTGGAGGAGAGAGTACGTCCTGAGTCGCGCGAGTCACATGTCTAACGTCAAAGTTGTCTACAAGCAGCTTCCACCGCAGGACACGATCAAAGACATGTACGCAGCGTGCGATCTCTATCTCTGCACGTCTCGACACGAGGGCGGGCCTATGTGTCTGCTAGAGGCACCAGTCATGCGAGTTCCCATCCTGTCAACGAGAGTGGGAATTGCTGAGGATGTTCTGCATCCCAGTCAGATCATCGCGCCCGCGACGTGGGACTTTTCCATGCCCACGCAGGAAGCTATTGACTTCTCTTACAGCAGAGCGCTTGAGAGAGGACCATCGCTTGTCGTAGCCTCTTGTGACAGCCTGTTCAGTCTCGTACTTGAAATGTCCAGAGAGGGGCGACTGTGATCCACGTCATTGTGCCGGCGATTGTAGATCAGGAGGTCACAGATGCTGCTGTCGAAGGGATCAGAAGAAACTTCTGCGATGTGTCTGATCCATCATGCTACAGAATCCTGGTGAACGTTGATGCACACACACGCCCTAAGCACAAGGGCACTCAGCAGACAGTGTCAGCATCGTGGAGATCCCTTCCCAACACGACAGTTAACACTGCCGGATCTAGAATGGGCCTAGAGGAAAGCTTTCGCTTTCTGTTGCAATCCGCGATTGATGTGGTCAGAGAAGAAGATGAGATTCTCCTCATAGAGGACGACACAATTCTTCAAAATCCCATTCCTGCTAACTCGCTGATTGGCATTACACAAGCGGGCAAAAGGCAGGCCAGGCTCTCCTACGCAGTTCAAGTGAAAGATACCACTTGGTGGTCCGCTGAGAGTCCCTTTCTTGACGGCGCGAGAGATGATGAGTCTGATCTTCACAGCGGTTTTGACCTGTGGCTTGCAGGAAAGCGATTCTGCTCAACTGGCGGCATGATCATTGCAAGATCGACAGCTGCTGCTGCGCTGGAGCAGTACAACAATTTTCGGGGTCCACCCGAGGATAGACTTTCAAAAATGCATATGTGGCCGAGCAGCGCTGCTGTCCTCTTCGTAAAGGGCGCTAGAGATCAGCCAAATCAGTGGGACAAGGACACCGCTGTCACTGTCGAGAAAGACAAACACTTTCTCATTGACAGCATCAGGTGCAAGAGAGACGACACAGTGAACTACCTAAGGTGATCGGGAATGTCTGTCTTTTACTTCAATCGACTTCCTGTCGCTGGACCGTGGGGAGGTGGAAACAAGACTCTGACCGCGATTGTCGCAAGGCTCCAGGCGATGAACCACACAATTGTGGGAGAATTCAGCGACGATGTTGAAGTCGTGTTTTGCGTCGACCCGCGACCATCAAGTAGCGGAGCGACCTACCAGAAGATCTTTGATTTTGCCAGCTCTAGAAAGTTGCCAATCATTCAGCGTGTTGGCGACGTAGGCACGCATGGCAAGCCAGATCTGACTCACCTTGTCAAGTTTTCTACCTCACTTTCTGATCGCGTAATTTTTACCAGCAAGTGGGCAAGAGACTATATCGGCTGCCGCAGAGAGAGCGCCATTATTCCTAATGGATCGCTTTCTGACTTCTACAGCGCGAGAAGCGCAGTGAGAGTCGGTAGAGCAAAGCCTAGAGTTGTGACTCACCACTGGTCAAACAATCCGATGAAGGGCATCGCTTGCTACGAGAGGCTTCAGGAAGAGATTGATGCCGGGAAGCACTGCTTTGATTTCACGTATATCGGGCGATCTTCAGCTGCTCTCGAGAAGCGCACTATTCCGCCGTTGGATGTGCAGGGTCTTGTCAAGATCATGCCAGACTTTGACGTCTACCTTTCTGCCTCACTGCACGAGGCAGGCGCTAATCACATCCTCGAGGCGATGGCATGCGGTCTTCCTGTTGTCTACAGCAGGAACGGAGGCAGCATACCCGAGTACTGCGATGGAAGAGGTGTTGAATTCTCGTCTTACGAAGAGATGGTCGATTCACTAATGCGAGTCTCTGGCGACTACCTGACGTACCAGCATCAGTCCCTCACCTACAAGAGAACAATGGATGATGTCGTCGAAGAGTACGTGGAGATCCTATGCGAAAAGTGAATATAAGCATTGATGATGTGACGCCTCACCCAAAGTCGTCGATCAAGGTAGTCGATCAGTGCCTTCGAATTCTTGAGAGGGTGCCAACTGCAAAGTTCACTCTGTTTGTTCCCACTGCTTACTGGCGAACAATTCCTTCCCCTCCGCAGAGCAAGTGCGAAGACCCACTTTTTCTCAGTGCGCACCCAGACTTTTGTGATGCACTTAGAATGCTGCCCTCTGATCATTTTGAGATCGGATTTCACGGCCATCATCATGGGATCCCAGGAACATCAAACAACGATGAGCTTCGGTATGTCAACTGTGATGATGCAAGATCTGTCTATGAATCGATGATGAAAGAGGCTGATAGGGCAGGCCTAGGAGATCTCTTTAAGAGAATCCTGCGACCTCCCGCGTGGCGTCTTTCACCTGGCGCTTTTGACGCAGCTGAAGGATACTTCGATCTTCTAGCCCTAAATCCTGGATCCGCGTACGAGGAGATCTACGCGGGAAGGCAGCACTCTGACACATGGGTGTCAAGAATTGTGTACCAGGATGCATCTCCACCGAACGTCTTATTTCCTGAGAAGTGGGACTCTCTTGAGATCGTCACACACGCCTGCGAGTGGGATCAAAACTTTCTGTCTAAAGATCTGGCCGATGACATCATCAATCTCATGATCGATCAGGATGCAGTCGGGTCATTTATCGGGAGCTTGCGTGGGAAAGTCTGATCCTCTTATCCTCCCGTGGTACGCGAAGAGAATGGCTGGAATCACGGGACAGAGAGTTGCTTTCTTGGGTCAGCCAGGACACAACGCGCTGTCTTCTGCACTCCTGCCTCGAAGCGCAACATTTCACGATATCGCGCTTAAAAACTGGGATATTAACCAGGAAGAGCCGTGGGACTTGCCAGAAGTCGACGCAATAGTGTGCACCAGGTCTGCCTACTTCAGTGAGAATCCTGGGCTGTTCATTAGAAGGTGCATTTCATCTGTGCAGCCGGGAGGATCAGTCTTTATCGACTGGGGTCTCGGAGACCACTGGCGAAGCAGGACCTACATGGTCGGATGGCAGAATGGGGGAGAAAGAGTCTCTGTCGTCTACGACAGAGAGCGATTCCTGATGTCAACATTTTGGATGAGAGAATTTGAATCCCATCCAGAAGTCAGAAAGTTTTCTGACTGGATATCCCAAAAGGGATACGGATCAGACATCACAAAGATCGTGAATGATGAGGTTCCTCGCGTCGCTGTTGGACCTCATCCAAAGAGCTACGACATGATCGCTCTTTGGAGTGACTCACCGCAGCTTTACATCCTGACGGAGTTTGTGCATGATTGATTTTATTGTCTACGACATGACCCATCTCAAGCACTTCGTTCCCTTCACTGAGTCTCTAGTTCGTCTAGGATTTAAAGTTAGGTGGCTGATTGTCAAGCCTGACGTCAAGTACAACGCAATCAGTGGCGACAGGCTTCAAAGAGTTTTGGACATAGGGCGCGCTGCAGGCTGCACCTTGTTCGACAATTTTGATCAAAATTCAGCTGGAGATTGCGCAGTCACTGTCGAGACGGGAACTCCATCTGACAGGATCCCGAGCAGGTATGACACAGTCATCAGCATGCAGAACGCATTTGACTACACATTTCCTACAAGAGCGTCAGGAATTAACGTTCTCAACATTATGTGGGATCAGATCTACGCCGATCAACACGCAACGATTAAGCAGGGCTGCAAGTACTTAATACCCGATGTTCCTATCTCTTTTTGGATCGATCGATCTGTGGCCGAGAAGGCTGTGGGATCAGGAAGAATTGCAACAGTCTTCTACCCAGAAGTTGGGTACCACACAGAGGCAGCAGCCGCTTGCAGGGAGCTGCTCTTGCACGGCATTACACCCGTCGTCAAGCAGCGAAGAAAGAATCAGGAAGTTCCTAAAATGCCAGGATGTTGGGTCACATATGATGACATCTGGTACCCCGCCGAGAGCATTGTCTATCCTGTCTGCTCGGAGATTTGTGTGGGATTTGGCACGGGTGCCTACACGGACGCAGTCCCTGCAGGAATAACCTTTGTTGACTGCACTGGGCCCGAGTACAGCAGAGAGTATCTCAAGCCAAAGTCAGAGAGGTACATTCAGTGCAGTCCGGGCGGTGAAGTTGATGCAATTCGAAGCGCGCTTCAAGTTGGAAGCAGTTTTGTAGAGACAACACACAATGAAAGAGACAAGTTCGTTGATCTCGCTATGGAATCGCTGAATGTACAAAGGCCATAGCGCAGACAGCAAATGCTTTGTTCTAGGAGTGAAAAATCAATCGCTCTCTGGCTAAGATCGCTCGCAAGAGGTGCAAGTGCCAAGCGTACTCATCACGGGCGGAACCGGGACATTTGGAAAAGAGTTCATAGAGCACATCTGGGACAGCTACGATCGCATTGTCATTTTCTCTCGCGATGAGTTCAAGCAGCACAACATGATGAGCTCGCTTGTCGCAAGATGGGGATTTGACGCAATCGATCAAAAGATGCGGTTCTTCCTGGGTGATGTGAGAGACCTTGCTCGTCTTAAGCTTGCCATGCGCGGAATAGACGTCGTTGTCCACGCAGCCGCGCTCAAGCATGTGCCTTTCTGTGAGTACAACCCATCTGAGGCGCTTGAGACAAACGTTGTCGGAACAAGGAACGTCTGCGATGCTGCCATCTTTTGTGGCGTTGCCAGCGTTGTCTGTCTCTCAACGGACAAGGCAGTTGAGCCCATCAATTTCTACGGATCAACGAAGATGCTCGCTGAGCGGTATGCCATCCACAGCAACATCTACGGCGCGGGAAAGACAAAGATTGCGTGTGTGAGGTACGGCAACATCTTGGGAAGCAGAGGCAGCCTCATTGAGATGCTCAGAGGCCTTCCTGAAAACAAGCCTGTTCCCATCACACACGCAGATATGACACGCTTCTGGATGCACATTCGTGATGCCGCTAAGATGGTCCTCTGGACAATCCAGAACCTCGCAGGAGGAGAAATAGTCATCCCAAGAATCAGAGCTGCCCACGTCACACGGCTTGCAAGCGCTGCTCTTCCTAATAGGGCACAGGTTGACGTAGGAATTCGTCCAGGAGAGAAGCTTCACGAGCAGCTACTGGACAGGCGAGAGCATGAGCACACCTGGGAAGTGGGTGACTATTACATCATCCTTCCTGAGAGCCACGACTTCAAGACGGTCAAGAAGCAGTACAGCGATCTCTACCCAATGACAAGTCTCACGTCTTACTTCTCCTCTGATCAAAACCTTCAGATGTCAGACGATGAGATCATCTCGCTCTGTGGGGGTGAGAATTGATCGCTGCAGTCATTGGTATGGGATCAATAGGTCGAAGGCACGCGAGAAATCTCTCTCGCAGCGTCGAGATGATCAATTGTGTTGACCACGCAGACTTTGACGCCACAGGAATCGAGTGCGACACAGTTCGATATCCACCCGAGATGATCGAAACTGCAATTCAGCAATCAGACTTGGTCGTCATCAGCACGCCACACACACTTCATCTTTCTCAAATGAGCGCTTGCGTGAAATACGACAAGCCCTTCTTTGTTGAGAAGCCAATAGCTTCAACCACGCTTGGTCTAGCGGATCTTTGCAGAGAAGTGGAAGATAGAGCAATCGTCAATCAGATGGGATACAATCTCAGATTTCATCCCACTGTAGAAGAAGTCAGGAACCTGCTGAAGTCTGATAGAGTTGGGAGAATACTGCACGGCACATTTGAGTACGGATCCTATCTCCCAGGGTGGCGTCCAGGAAAGAACTACAAGGAGAATTACGCATCCTCAAGAGAAGATGGTGGGATTCTCCTTGACGATATTCATGAGATAGATCTCGCTTGCCATCTTCTCGGCGACCCATCCTTTGTGCAGTGCGTAACAACAAACACACGCACACTAGGCATCCCAAACGAAGAGATCGCTGACATTGTCTTGATACGTCAGACAATGTGTCCAGCAACCTCAATTCATATGGACTACCTCCAGCGCGTCCCGACAAGAAGATTCAAGATTGTGGGGACAGACGGGACAATAGAGGCTGATCTAGTTCGATACGCTCTTGCCGTAAGGACACCTGACGGAGAGGAAGTGTTTGAACAGCAGCACGACACTAATCTCATGTACCAGAAAGAGATTGATCACTTTCTGCAGTCAGTCGCAGACAATCGAACAGATCCGACTCTCTCTGTGCGATGCGGCCTGAAAACGCTTCACATTGCTCTTCTCGCTAGAAAATCAGGCAGGATCAGGAACTGGGAGAAAGTGTGATAACAGCAATAGTTCAAGCAAGGGTCGGATCTTCTCGTCTCCCTGGAAAAGTTATGATGGACATTTGTGGGAAGACAATGGTTGAAAGAGTGCTCGAATCAGCAAGAAATGCTGAAAGAGTTGACGCAGTAATTGCTGCTATACCAGACCTCCCTGAGGACGACGCGCTTTCTGCTCACATACGAGATCTTGGGTACGATGTGTTCAGAGGAAGCTCTGACGATGTTCTTGATAGATTTTGTGGAGCAGCTGTCCTGTCAGGCATGGGGTCGGGAGACGCAGTTGTCAGACTGACTGCTGACTGTCCTCTCATGTTGTCCGAGGTCATAGATCAAGTTGTCGAAGCCTTTGTCAGCAACAGCGTCTGCTATGCCTCCAATGTCAGGCCGCCTTCCTACCCAGACGGTCTTGATGTAGAGGTTTTCACCTTTGACTCTCTTTGCGCAGCCCACGAGAATGCAAAAAAGAAGTCAGAGAGAGAGCATGTTACGCCCTACATTTTTGAGTCTGCTGTGACTACGATCAATGTCAGAAATTCTGAGGATCTCTCGGATATTAGACTCACCGTTGACCACGCAGACGACCTAGAATTCGTAAGAGAGCTTGTCCTGACACGTGGCGCTGTAGAGTTGTCCCAGATCAGGACACAGATTTCTGCAATCAGAGATGCAAGGTCACATGAAAGAAATGAGGGGTATCAGAAGTCCCTCAACGAGGAGAGGTCATGAAGGTCGATGAGAACGCACTGTGGGAGAAGGCACTTGATCTGATGCCACGTGGCACGCAGACAATGAGCAAGTGTCCCGACCAGTTTGTCGATGGAGTCTATCCTAAGTTCGTCTCGCACGGCAAGGGAACTCGTCTCTACGGCCTTGACGGCCGCGAGTACCTCGACTTCATGTGCGGTCTGGGACCAATCATCCTCGGATACAATCATGAGCCCACAAATCAGGCAGTAAGGGATCAGCTTGAGAAGGGAATCATCTTCTCCTGGCCCACGCTCCTGGAGTCTGAGGCGGCTGAGCTTATGCGCGAGGTCATACCGTGCGCTGAGCAGACAAGATTCGCAAAGAACGGAACAGATGTAGATCTCGCTGCTGTTCGAATTGCCCGCGCTGCCACAGGCAAGGAGCACATTGCAAAGTGTGGTTACCACGGATGGGGTGACTGGCACGCAGTCACAATGCGTCCTTGCGGCGTACCAATTATCCTCAAGGACTACGTTCACGAGTTCCAGTACAATGACCTTGCCAGCCTCGAGGCAATCCTTCTTCGAGGAGACATCGCAGGTGTCATTCTTGAGACGCAGGCTCTGACTCCTCCCGCACCCGGATTCCTACAGGGTGTGAGAGCCCTCTGCGATAAGTATGAATCTGTTCTCATCTTCGATGAGGTTGTCACAGGATTCAGGTGGGATCTTGGTGGTTCACAGAAGCTGTTTGGAGTGACACCTGACCTCGCGTGCTTCGGCAAGGCCATGGGTAATGGTCTCCCCATCTCGGCAATCTGCGGCAAGAGAAAGTACATGCAGGAGCTCAACCATGCGTTCTTCTCAATGACCTTTGGGGGAGAGTGCTTGTCTCTAGCAGCCACCATCGCCACTATTCGTGAGCTCAAGACTAAGGACTACGGTCATATCTGGCGTCTTGGCGACCGACTAGATGCTGGAATTAAGTCCGCTGCTTCTAGGCATGGTCTCGATGCTAACTTTGCGGGATCCGCTCCTCGACACAACCTGACCTTCCGCGACTCCCATAAGGACCCGTCTGGAATGAAGGACCTCTTCTTTCAGGAGATGGTCAAGCAGGGTGTTCTCTTCCCGAACGTCGTCTACATCAACTTCGCTCACACAGAAGCTGACATTGACATGACTGTAGAGGCTGCTGACAAGGCTTTCAAGTTTGTGTCCGAAAATCAGGATCGAGTTGATGATGTCCTGCAGGGAAGTCGCTCTGTGAGCATCTTCAGGAAGAACACATGAGAACATTCGTTATCGCAGAGGCCGGTGCCAATCACAATCGTGATTGGGATCTAGCGAAGCTGCTTGTGAAGGCAGCAGTCAATGCAAAGTCAGATGCTGTAAAGTTTCAGACATACAAGTCATCAGAGCTTTACAGCACAAACACACCTGACTTTGCCGGGTATCGGGACATTCCTGATCTTATTCGCTCGATAGAGCTCCCAAGAGAGTGGCATCGGGATCTTAAGATGCTCTGCGATGACGTGGGAATTGAGTTTATGAGCACACCATTTGATGAGAGCGCTGTGGATCAGCTCTTTAATGTTGGAGTGAAGCGTCTCAAGATAGCTGCATTTGAGGCCAAGGATCGTCGTCTGCTGAGGAAGGTTGCGCAAACCAAGCTGCCCATCATCTTTTCTGCTGGCGTTGGGACATCCCTTCAGGACGTGGTAAGCATAATTGACTACCTCATCAGCGAGGGGTCATCAGATGACATCACAGTCCTCCACTGCAACAGCGCTTACCCGACGCCGATTGAAGACGCCTGCCTCGGGCAGATTCCTGTCCTGATCAAAGAGGTTGGACACCGCGCTAGAGTGGGATTCTCTGATCACACTCTTGGTATTTTTGCTCCTCCAATCGCAGTCGCTCTTGGCGCTGAAGTCGTTGAGAAGCACTTTACTCTTGATAGAACGATGAAGGGGCCTGATCATCCCTTCGCTATTGAGCCAAGTGAGCTTGTTGAGATGGTCTCTCGAATAAGAGACGCTGAGATCATGCTGCGTCAAAAGACAGGCATGACTGATAGCGAGAGCTCACGCAGAATGTGGCAGGCCCTAAGGAGTGTTGTTATTGTTAGACCTGTTCGCGCAGGATCAAAGATCACGCAGGAGGATCTAACAACAAAGCGTCCTTTTAATGAGGGCGCGATCCCTGCAGATCGCTTCTTTGAGATCGGCGAAGGCAATTTCACGGCTGGATCAAATCTTTCAGCTGATCACATCCTACTCTGGAGCGATCTCGTTGAGATGTCTAATCGCGTCAGCTGAGACAAATGCAGCCAAGTGCCTGATTGCTGCTCTTCAGCAGGAAGCGCCTGATCACACTTGGCAGTTGATCAACAGTCTCTCATCGCCTCTTCTCGACGTGGACTTTATCTTTCTTTTTAGGTGGCCTCACATAGTCGGGAGTGACCTTGTCAACTCAACACGAGCTAAGTGGGTTGTCTTTCACACGTCTGAGCTGCCTAGAGGAAGGGGAGGAAGCCCGCTTCAGAACCAGATTCTTGAGGGAAAATTTCTCTCACGAGTCAACGCGCTTGAGCTCTCTGACGTCGTCGATTCAGGCAGGATCTACGCCTCCCATGACATCTCGCTTCAAGGGACTGCTGATGACGTTTGGCTTGCTATAGCTCAAGCTGCAGCCAAGCTTGCTCAAAGAGTAGTGCAAGGAGCAGAGCCATATGAGCAATTGGGTGAGGTCACAAGATACAAACGTCGCAGGAACAATCATCTTCCATCAGAAGACACACCCGCTGAAATTCACGAAACCCACAGGTTCATTCAAATGCTTGATGGTGAGGGATATCCGGGTGCTCATATAGACTACGGCAGACTGAGAATCACCTTCTCAAGGTCGTCGTTTAGAGACGGCAGAATTCTGTGTGATGCTGTCATTTCTCTTCGAGAGGATTAAAAAAATGAGAGTGTTGGTCCTGGCAGCTCACCCAGACGATGAGGTTCTGGGTGCTGGTGCGACAATCGCAAAGCTTGCGCACGCTGGTCACGAGATCAAGATAGTGACTTTCACAGACGGCGTAGGCGCAAGGGGCGAAACTAACGGTCGTCAAATCTCTCTGCAGAGATCTTCTCAAATCTTGGGCGCCAAAGGATGCCGTGCGTATGACTTTCCTGACAACAGGATGGACGCTGTTCCGCTTCTCGATATTATCAAGGTGGCTGAATGTGAGATTGAGGAGTGGAATCCCAGAATTATTTTCACGCACTCTAGACAATGTCTAAATGTCGATCACCGGAGAGTATTCGAAGCTTCGCTTGTTGCGACCAGAATGAGTCATGCCAAGATTATGAGCTACGAAGTTCTCTCCTCATCAGAGTGGAACTACGGCAGCCCGTTCAGGCCAAACTGCTACGTTGACGTCACTGGGTATGAGTCATTCAAGATCAGCGCAATGCGCGACGCTTACGGTGATGAACTTCGAGGAAACTCCCATCCTAGAAATTTGGACACAATTCTTGACCAAATGAGAGTCAACGGGTCAGCATGCTGCGTATCATATGCAGAAAGATTTGAGATCATTAAGGAGGTCCTGTGATTGAGGGCAAGAAGGTCTACCTGACAGCAGTCAATAAGACGTCAATTTCCCAGCTCCAGGAGTGGAGAAACAGCCCCGGGCTTCGCAGGTACTTTCGAGAGTACCGAGAGATCTCTGACGAGATGCAGAGAAGGTGGTACGAAGAGAGAGTACTTTCCAACAAGGACCAGGTGGACTTCGAGATCCACGATGCTGCAACAGGAAATCTGATTGGTCACTGCGGTCTGTACTACATCAGCTGGGTTAGTCGAACTGCTGAGTTCACTGTCTACATTGGTGACATGTCTTACAGGAAGGGCGGATTTGGAAGCGATGCGCTTCGTCTCCTCTTCACGTACGGATTTGACACGCTGAATCTTAATCGCATTTGGTGCGAGGTCTACTCAAACAATGAGGCAATCAAGGTCTATAGACACCTGGGCTTCAAGGATGAAGGTTGCCTCAGGAAACACCACTACGATGAAGGAAAATACTGGGATAGCTACATTTTAGGGCTGCTCAAAGATGAGTGGCACACAGAAAATACAGAAAATACAGGAGCGTCAAGTGTCTGAAAAGAGCCAAGAGATGATTTCAGAGGTCTTTCACTGCTACAATGAGATTCACAATGAGAACTATGCCAAGTGGCTTGCACTACAGCCTCCTGAGTACCACGAGTACAGGAAGCAGTGGAGTGAGGTTCCCAACAAGCTCCAGGTCACAGATCGTCCTCTTCACCTCGATGTCGAGGTGACCAGTCGATGCAATCTTCTCTGCCCTTTCTGCGCAAGAACCCAGCGAGTCGATCAGGGTGTGTGGAGAGCGGCGGGCGATATGGACTTCGACCTCTTCAAGAAGATTGTTGATGACATGGCTGTGAACAAGGTCTACGCCATGAACATGAACGTTCTAGGAGAGCCGCTGATCCACAAGCGATTGAAGGACATGGTTTCCTATGCCAAAGCGCAGGGAATCATCGACGTCTTCTTCCATACGAATGCAGTTCTTCTCAACGAGAAGATGTCACGCGGCCTTATTGAGTCTGGACTTGATCGTCTGATCATTTCGTTCGACTCTCCGTACAAGGAGAAGTATGAGGCAGTGAGGATCAACGCGAAGTACGAGAGTGTCTTGAAGAACGTTGTGCAGTTCAACAAGATTAGAGGCGAGATGGGAAGCGTTGGTCCTCTCACTCGACTCAACTTCATCAAGCTTCCTGGAGTGACGCAGCAGGAGATTGATGATCTCATCGCTCTCTTTGGGCCCCACATTGACTCAATTGGCCTCCTCGACTACATCGAGGGCGACAATGAGGTGCGTCAGACTCTTGAGGTCGAGGATGAGTATCGATCCAAATTCGTTTGCAGCCAGATTCTCACTCGTCTCACGATCTACGACGACGGGTCTGCGCTTCCCTGCTGCAGCGACTACGACAGCGAACTCATCTTGGGAAATCTCAAGAGTCAGACAATCCAGGAGATCTGGCAAAGTGATAAGCTCAATGAGATTCGCAGACTGCATTTCTCAGGGCAGTTCTACAAGATACCCGCCTGTGCAAAGTGCGACTACGCACAGCAGGCCGACAGAAAGTACAGAAGCGAATCAGGCGCCAAATGACCTCAGTTGGAATCGTCGGATACGGCTATGTCGGCAAGGCCATGGCCAAACTGTTCGAGAAGAACTACGAGGTCCTTGTCTACGATGTCACACCGGGTATCATCACCGATTCCGCACGGCACCACCTTGTTGACAAGGAAGAGATCAATCAGTGTGATCTCGGCGTGATCTGCGTGCCTACACCCAGGGGCACGTACGGCGAGTGTGACATCACGCACGTGGAGCATGTTCTGGAGTGGCTCAGCACACCCCAGATCCTTCTCAAGTCCACAGTCGCTGTCGGGACCACAGACGCGCTGAGCAAAAAGTACTCCCGGAAGATTGTCTTCTCTCCCGAGTACTGCGGGGAGTCGACGTACTGGACACCGTACGACTTCCACACTGACATCAAAGAGACACCCTTCTTTATCTTCGGTGGGAACAAGAAGGCATGCTCTCGGATGGTCGACCTCTTCATGCCTGTGACGGGACCCACCAAGACCTACCGCATGACCGACGCCAGGACTGCAGAGATGGTCAAGTATATGGAGAACACCTTCTACGCGACCAAGATCGCATTCTGCTACGAGATCGATCAGGTCTGCAAGACGATGAGAGTCGACTACAATGAGGCGCGGGACCTCTGGCTCCTCGACCCCCGCATTAATCCTATGCACACAGCTGTGTTCGACGCCAACGATAAGCCCTTCAGCGGGAAGTGCCTACCCAAGGACCTGTCAGCCCTGGTCTCCACCGCCAAGGCGGAGGGGTACGATGCAAGGCTTCTGCAGGAGGTACTCAGCACCAACGATCGGATCGCCGAGATTCGTGCTGCGGCGAGAGAGGAGGAAAAGTGAGAGTTCTTGTCACCGGAGCGGGCGGACTCATTGGTAGTGAGGCAGCCTCCCACTGGATCAATAAGGGCGTTGAGGTCTTTGGTGTTGACAACAACACACGCCAGACGCTGTTTGGGCCGGGCGGAAATGTCACACCTGTCATCGACAGTCTGAAGAAGAGCTCTAACTACCAGCACATCAACGAGTCCATCACAAATCGCGAGATCATGCTGGGTGTTCTTCGCGCAGTCTCACCCGACGTGGTGATCCATGCTGCTGCTCAACCCTCACACGACAAGGCAGCAGACATCCCATTCGAAGACTTCAACATCAACGCTGTTGGCACACTGAACATGCTTGAGGCGACAAGGCTTCACGCCAAGCATTCCGTCTTTATCCACGTCAGCACCAATAAGGTCTACGGAGACGCTCCAAACTTTCTGAGTCTGAATGAGACTGAAAGGCGGTACGACTTTTCTGACTCCAAGTATCTGAATGGAATCAGCGAGAGCTTCTCTATCGATCAGAGTCTTCACTCTCTGTTCGGAGCGTCCAAAGCGTCAGCCGATCTCGTGGCGCAGGAGTACGGACGATACTTCGGAATGAATGTCGGCGTGTTTCGCGGAGGCTGTCTCACTGGGCCGCAGCATGCTGGAGTTGAGCTACACGGCTTCCTCTCCTACATTGTCAAGTGCGCTGTTGAGGGCAAGAAGTATCGAGTCTTCGGATACAAGGGAAAGCAGGTTAGAGACCAGATTCACTGTCGAGATGTGATCTCCTGCTTCGAGAGATTTATCGATGCGCCCAAGTGCGGTGAGGTCTATAACCTTGGCGGCGGCAAGGCAAACAGCGCCTCTATTCTCGAGACGATAGACAAGATCGATGATCTTACAGGCCACCAGCTTGACTACGAGTACGTCGAGACGAACAGAGTCGGCGATCACATCTGCTACTACACAGACATGTCAAAGTTCAAGAGAGACTATCCAGGATGGGATATCAGCACAAGCCTGGACGATATCATTCTTGAGATCTTTGAGCGCATCAAGGAGAAGAGATGACAAAGCCCCTTGTTACATTCGGTGTGATCAACTGCAATCGTCTTCACTACCTTCGAAGCTGCTTTGAGTCGCTCTACGACACGACAAGCGACTACCCAAATCGTGAGTTCATTGTCGTCGACAACGCCTCCGTCGAGGAAGGAACAAAAGAGTATCTTGATGAGCTTGAGACGAGAGGCGTCAAGGTCGTCAGGATGAGTGTCAGAGATCCCGCAAATGAGTTTGCGAGAGGGCTCAATACTGTCTTTGAGCTGTCCTCTGGCGAGTACATCCTTCCGCTGCAGGGAGACATGCAGTTCACGGTGCGCGGATGGCTGCAGGAATTTGTTGATTTCTACAGTGAGAATGTTGAGACGACAGGCTGCATCTGCCTGGACGCCCAGAGAAGAGTAACTCACGAGTCACATCGTCACGCAATGAAAAACTTTGTCGGAGCTGGAACATTTAAGTTCTGCTACGATCTCGTCCGTCCACCCTTCTGCGGTGCGGGTGATGTGATGTACGCTCGCAGATGGGTTCAGAAGTTCTACCCGTGGAACATCAAAAATCAGAACCACGAGGGAACAATGGACTCTGAGACCTTCATGCTGCAGAAGTCAAAGAGCATAAGAGAGTCTGAGCGACTGCAGCTATACTGCGCTGTTCCCAGCATTCCTGTTTCTGTTGCGATCTACACGGACTCGCGGGGAACAAATGCTAGAGTTAGAGGCAGCAGGCGGTATGGAGACTACTGGCCTCCTAAAGAGAGCTACAAGTACTACGAGGTTCATGATCTAGCTGATGCAGCATTGTCTGCTAAATCAATTCCTTCTCCAATTGAGGAGGCTGCACTTCCTGTAGGTTGGATTGCGCCAATCGATGAGAAGGGATCATGGATGAAGAACCCAATTAGGCCTGAGACTGCAAAGCCCGAAGACTTTGTAGAGATCTAGCTTTCTGCGCGCTGTAGCACGATCTACAGCCGTGTAATGTTCTAGTGCTGGAGAGCGTGATGATGATAGGCGTCGGTGTAGTTGGACAGGGCTTTGTAGGAGGCTCAATGGCCACAGTCCTCTCTGAGAGAGGCATTAAGCCATTTGTCTTTGACATTGTGGGCAAAGTGGCGCCAGGCGGTGTCTCAACAAACTCCTTCAGCCTTTCAGAGCACATTCGATTCTGTGACGACGTGGGAGTAGACATTCATTTTCTGTGTCTTCCTACACCCATGATGTCTGATGGAAACGCAGATACCAGCATTGTCGTGGCCGCCCTTGAGGAGATAGCAAACGTCCCTATTAGACACCGCGAAAGAGTCGTTGTTGTCAAGTCTACTGTCCCACCCGGCAGCTGCATTTCTTGGGACAACAGATTCTCTTTCAACGGGACAAGAGTTATTTTCAGCCCAGAGTTTCTAACTGAGGCTCGATGCCTTGATGATATGCGTGATCAGGATCGAATCGTCCTGGGAGGCCACATGTCAGCTACTAGCCGAGTCGCTGCTGTGATGGAGAAGGCCTTTCCCGGCATCCCAGTCGTGCAGACCTCGGCGAGCAACGCTGAGATGGTCAAGTACGTTGCGAACTGCTTCCTTGCCGTCAAGGTCTCATACGCGAACGAGATGAAGCAGCTGTGCGATGAACTTAATAGCTCGGGTGTTGTCTGTGACTACGACACGGTTATTGAGACAGCAAAGCTCGATAAGCGTCTGGGCGAGACACACTGGGCTGTTCCTGGTCCTGATAGGCACAAGGGCTTCGGCGGATCCTGCTTTCCAAAGGACATCAACGCTATGATCTCCATCGCTAAGCAAGTCGGCGTAGATCCGACAGTTCTCGAGGCTGCCTGGAGAAAGAACCTTGAGATTCGCCCCGAAAGAGACTGGGAGAACCTGAAGGGTCGCGCTGTCGTGTAAAATCTATTGTCGCTGGGTAAAGTCGTACCATGATCGACTTCCCCACAGGCAAGATTCACGTCTCCTTCTCTGAGGTCAAGACCTGGAAGGAGTGCGGCTGGCGACACAAGCTCTTCCACATCGACAAACTTCCGGGTGATCCGCCGTCTGTTCACACAGACTTTGGAAAGATCGTGCACTCGCAGTGTGAGAGCTTCCTCAATTCAAGAGTGATTGACATTCCCAAGGCCTGTGATGAGATCAGAGATGCCTGGAGAGTGAACAAGCACAAGAATAGTGAAGGGCAGGATGACGACCCAGAGGTCTGGGTCAAGTACGCCACAAACATCCTGTCTGATCTGCCTGACTTCATGGAGACAGAGTTTCCTGGGTGGCAGTACATGGGTGCGGAGCTTGAGCTGTACGAGCCTATCACGGGATCTGAGATGAAGTTCAAGGGCTTCATCGACGGGATCATCACGTGCAAGGGAAAGAGAGGTGAGGATCTCATCTGGGTTATTGACTGGAAGACAGCTGGTCCTGGCGGTTGGCACCCAGAGAAGAAGAAGGATCCTCTCGTTCAGATGCAGCTTGCGCTCTACAAGAGCTTCCTGTCTGCCAAGCTCGGCCTAGAGAAGAAGAACGTTAGATGCGCCTTTCTCCTCCTCAAGCGTGGCGCAAAGCCCGGCAAGACCTGTGAGGCATTCAGGGTATCTGTCGGACCTGTCACCGAAGAGCGGGCAGTCAAGGTGGTGACGGATATGGTGAGAACAGTTGCAAAGCGTCTCTTTCTCAAGAACAGACTTTCTTGCAAGTTCTGCCCATTTCAGGACACAGATCACTGCACAGCCGTATAATCGGAGTTGATGCAGAACGAAAAGTATAAAGTCCTAGTGCTATCAGACCACGCCCTTAGCACGTCTGGCGTGGGAACCCAGTCCAGGTGGCTTCTGACAAATCTTGTCAAGAAGGGCTGCTGGACATTTCGGCAGTTAGGGGCTGCAGTTAAGCACTCAGACTACAGCATTGTCCAAATTGACCCGGACATCGTCATCAAGCCGATTGATGGTTTTGGCAATAGGGACATGATGAGAGTGCTTCTTGCGACAGAGAAGCCAGATGTCATCTTCATCTTCACAGATCCTAGATTTTTCATCTGGCTGTTTGAGATGGAGGATGAAATCCACCAGGTCTGTCCAATTGTCTGGTGGCATGTATGGGACAACCTGCCTTATCCCAAGTTTAATGAGCCTCTCTACGCTGCAACTGATCTGGTCAACTGTCACTCTCATCTCACGTACGAGATGATACACGAGCGCTTTCCAGATAAGACGCACTTCATTCCGCACGCGATTCCAAAGGACATCTTCAAGCCTGTTGAGCCGACAGAAGTCAAGAAGTTTAGGTCTGCCATCCTAAATTCTGAGAGAGTTGATGACTTTGTCGCTGTTTGGGTCAACAGGAACGCGAGAAGAAAGCGACCCTCAGACGTGCTAGACGGCTGGAAGATTTTTATTGATCGCATGCAGGCAGAGAAGGGGCACTGCAAGGCGTCAATCATCATGCACACAGATCCACTCGACCCAGAGGGACCCAATCTCTTTGCAGTGTCAGAGCAATTGGGCATAAAAGACTCTGTCTTCTTTTCAAACCAGCGTCTTGAATTTGACAAGATGTCTGTGATTTATGGCATTGCTGACTGCTGCATCAACATCAGCTATGCTGAGGGCTTTGGGCTTGGAACACTTGAGGCCATGCAGTGTGGAACTCCCATTATTGCAATGAAGACGGGCGGTCTTACACGCCAAGTTGTTGATCATCGAGACGGATCTGAGAATGGCGTCGCAATTCCAGTAGAGACAAAGACTCTCGTTGGATCGCAGTCTGTGCCTTACATCTACGAGGATTACTGCAGCGCACAGTCGCTTGCAGATGCGCTTTGGAAGATGTACTGCATGTCTGAAGATGAGAGGAGAGCTCTGAGAGAAAAAGTGTACAGCTACGCACGCTCTGAGTTCTCTCTCAGTAAGACAGTAGACGACTGGCACGAGACGATGCTCGACACAGTCAAGAATTGGCGAGCCAAGAGAAGCTCTTGGACCCTCGAGGTGATCAAGTGAAGTCTGTCATTCTTCGCGCTCCAGTTCTCAGTCAGAGCGGCTACGGTGTGCATGCCCGACAAGTCTTCAGATGGCTTGAGAGCAAAAATTTCAGCGTGCACTGCCAGGTTGTCAACTGGGGGAACACTCCCTGGTATGTGGATCCTGACGCTCTTGGCGGAATGATTGGCAGAATAATGGCTTCTACCAACGCGATTCCTGCGCGAGCCGACATTTCATTGCAGCTTCAGCTTCCTGATGAGTGGGATCCCAGCATCGCTGCCATCAACATTGGAATGAGCGCGTTTGTTGAGACTGACATATGCAGCCCATCCTGGATTGACAATGTCAACAAGATGACAGCCGTCATTGTCCCATCTGAGTTTACAAGGTCTGTCCTACTCAAGAGCTCGATGACGAATCCCATTCGTACTCGGATTGACGTCGTTCCCGAGTCTTTTCCAGACGCGCTCATGAATCCAAGCAGTGTTGATCTAAAGCTTGAGACGCAGTTCAACTTTCTGATTGTCTCCCAGATGACTTCTCAGAACCCGACTGAGGATCGCAAGAACATCTTCAATACGATCAAGTGGCTGGCTGAGGAGTTTCGAGGTGACAAAGATGTGGGCATCATTGTCAAGACAAACAGCGGCAGGTCGACCACGATTGACAAGTCGATAACAAGGAGCGCCCTGCAGGCTTTTCTTCAGCCGATCAACTCTCGCGCTAAGATCTACATGCTTCATGGCGACATGGGTGAGTCAGAGATGGCGGGCCTATACAGACATCTCAGTGTAAAAGCCCTTGTCTCGCTCACAAGAGGCGAAGGGTTTGGACTGCCGCTGCTTGAGGCAGCGGCATCTGGTCTGCCTGTAGTCGCCACCTCCTGGTCAGCACACACAGAGTTTTTAGGAAAGAAGTACATTCCTGTTGACTACCAGCTTGTGCCTATCCCGCAGAGCAGAGTCGATGGGAGAATATTCGTTCAAGGTTCTAAGTGGGCTGATCCCTCTGAAAGTGATTTCAAGAGAAGAATCAGAAAGTTTAGGACCTCTCCGGACGTGCCCCGTGAATGGGCCGCCGAGCTCATGGAAACTGTAAGAAAGAGCTATGGGTGGCCCGCTGTGTCTGAAAAGTACGACAAAGTGCTGCTCCCCATAATTGGGTGAGACTTGATCTCTGAAATACTCCTGGGCATTGCCGTAGCAGCCCTAATAGTTTCTGTCTACTACAACTACAAGTTTGCGCGTCTTATTCTTCGAATGGAGGACGCAATAGAAGAGTCTCTGGACGATCTTGACAGCCGATACCAGGCAATGTCAGAGATCATGCAGCGACCTGTCTTTTTTGACTCTATTGAGGTCAGACAGGTGATTGCAGAGATTGGAGCAAGCCGCGACAACATTCTCAAGATTGCTAGCAGGCTTTCTAGTGTTGGAGACGCTGATGAGCGATCTGCCAACTAAAAAGAAGGTCAAAAGAGTCGCAGGCGCAGTCAGAAAAACAGGTGTCGCAGAGGGCGCAGCTGCTCCCGCACCAACTACAAATCAGTACTTTAGCTCTTTGACTCATGATGCGATTCTTGAGTACCAGAAGAGTCAAGACAAAGCTGAAAAAGAGCGCCTGTACACGGATACAATCCTGCCCTCTTTTGACAAGCTAGTAGAGAATCTCATATTCATGAATGGCTTTATGAATGTGACAGGATCCTACACAGAGCTCAAGAACGATTGCATAACATTCCTCTTCGAGACTATCCACAAGTTCGATGCGTCAAGGGGCAGCAAAGCGTTCAGCTACTTCAATGTCGTGGCCAAAAATTGGCTGATGATCAAGTCCAAGCAGAGATCAAAAAATCTGAAGAGAATGGTCAGCCTGGACGACCCTGATTCTCTCACAGTCGATGACGTTGCTTCCATAGAGGCAAACAACACACTCCAGTGCGACCTAGAGGCCATGAGCGGAGACATGCAGGAGTACGAGATAATCGCACTTCTTAATGATCTGCGGGAAGACGCGCAGAACGAGAACGAACGAGCATGCATGGACGCAATCTTTTACTTGTTTGAGCAAAGAGAGGACATAGAGCTGCTCAATAAGCGCGCTGTGTTTGTCTACATGAGAGACATGTCCTCGCTCTCTCCCAAACAACTCTCTGCTGCGATGTCTGTCATAAGGCGACGATACAGGGATCTCATCTCAACTGGCCAGTACGATATCTACTGACATGTCAAAAGAAGAAAGCAACATAGAGAAGATAAAGCAGCTTATTCCCGAGTCCAGAGTCAAGGAGAAGCGTCTTAACGATTTCTCTGAGCTACTTGACTCTCTCGAGGATCTTGCTGACAAGAAGAAGCACTTGTGGCGGCAGATCTATGAGAACGCGGTCAACGATCGCGATGCTGCTGGTGTTCTCTTTCTAGATCTCTTTGTTTTCACTTCTAGCAACGCAACTCAGCACACTGTGAACGGCCCCATCCTGTCGAAGTATCTCGAGAGAATGTGCAGATCAAATGATCAGCTTATAAAGCTTGCAGAGCTCATAGAGCGGGCTGATCAGGCCAACTCCAAGATCGACGTTGAGGACATGTACAGCAAGATCGAGGAGAGCTAATGGGAATCAAGAGAGCAGAAGTTATCGAGGTCTTCAACGATCTCTCCCTTCTGACCGCGGACAAGCTTGATCAGCTCCTTGGGAGACTGCCTGAGCCTGATCATCTCCCAAGAGTTGCCTCTCCTGATGACGTCGTCAAGAACATGCCGAGAGACTCGCTCAGAGTTCGAGTTATTGGCGATGAAGTCAGCATCATATGTTATCCGTTCTTTCCCTCACACCTTCGTCTTCCGACGAAGGTGGGTGAGGAAGTGTGGGTGTTCTTAGAGGACTTGCAGCAGTACTCACCCTCGCTCTTTGATCCTGAAAAGGCAACAGGCAAAACGGGCATCAAAGATGTCGTCATGACCTCGAGAAATCCAAGCACAACTCCCAGCGAGAACATCACGCTGGGCTTCTGGATGTGCAGGCCCACAAATGAGCGCCAAGTTGAGGATCTCAACTACACTGCCTTCGGTCGCACTAAATTTGCAAGCGGCTTCACGATGGAGAAGGCGTCAGACATTCAGCAGAATGCAGGCAGGCCAAGCAGGACCCCAAGCTTTCCTTACTACTCAGAGACGTCAGGCAGACTTGAAGCAGTGTCGAAGTCAGATGAGCTCCTTAAAAGGCGCATAGAGCCCTTCTTCAGCAACTTCACGCTTGAGCCTGTCGCTAGATACACGAAGCTGCCGGGTGAGACCGTGATTGCGGGCTCGAATGACGCAAGAATAGTGCTTGGTCAAACGAGATCTGGCAGGCCTTCACGAGCAGGCTCTGAGTCTGGATCTATCGATATTGTTGCGGGAACTGGCAGAGAGAGCACTGCGCCCAACACCGTGTCAAACTCTTATGGGCAAGAGGTCGAAAAGGACCCACTGCTCACAGGGAAGCAGGACGTTGTCACAGAGGGCGATCCTGACTTTAGAGGCGACCTGTCAAGGATTCTGGTTGCTGAGAATATCGCTGTAGATCAAGATTTTCCGTCAACTGCAGCAACAGTCACCGCAGATGTCGGAGAAAAGTCTGGTCCTGCCATTGTTGCAAGGACACAGCACGTCAGAATTCTAGGCACTAACGATGGTTCTGTCCGAATCATAGTAGAGGGACCGAAGAAATCGAGCATTGTTATTGATGCCTCAGGAAATGCTCACATAGACGCGGAAAGCACAGTTGTTGTCAAGTCAGGGAAGGTAATTCTAGGCACAGAGACATCTGACAGCCCGCGTCTTGATCACGGTATTTTTGGAGGTGACGACGTGAGACTTCTTCTTGCGATTCTCGCAGCCGAGCTGAACTCATCTACGGGCCTCATAGTCGCTGCTGCCCTTCCAGCCTTTACAGTAAAGCTAAACGAGATCAGCGGTCAGGGATTCACTACGCTCTTCTCGAAGACCGTGTTCGCATCTAGATAAGAGCGTGGCACGCGACTTCAAGAGTGTAGGAATCAGGTCTTCTGCAGAACAGCAGACCAGAAGAGCAACTGACTACCAGCCTCCCATAGGCATTATGACACCACTTGCGCTCGACGATAGCGGAAGCGGCCTGCTTACAATGCACTACAGCTTGGCTGATCAGATAACAGATAACCTCCGAAATCTCGTGATGACAAATCACGGAGAGCGAGTGGGCGTCTATGACTTTGGTGCCAATCTTCGTCCGCTCACCATGGAGCTTGCTCAAGATGTGTGGGAAGAAGAAGCCATGGTGAGAATCAAGACAGCTGTATCTAAGTACATGCCGTATGTCGATCTGCGGTCATTTGAGGCGTCAAGGCAGGAGCCTGTCTCTCTTGCTGTTGCAAAAGTTGCCATCCGAATGACATACAGGGTGACAGGAATACAGGACAGAGACAGGGCCATTGAGATCCTAATGTACGTCGGGGGTTAGACGTGTCCTCCATCAAGAACAGCCTTAGGTCAGTCAAGACAAGATCCTACCTCAACAAGGACTTCGACTCCTTCCGCGCAGATCTCCTGCGTTACGCAAAAACTTACTTTCCCGACAAGATCCAGGATTTCTCTGAGGCATCTGTCGGTGGGATGCTGCTAGATCTCGCAGCTTATGTCGGCGATGTGTCGTCTTTCTATCTTGATCACCAGTTTAGGGAGCTTAGTGTCGACACGGCTGTTGAAACTACAAACATCCAGAACCTGCTGCGAATGGCCGGCGTTAAGATTGTTGGAGCTTCACCGGCGACTGCAGATCTCAGCATTTCGTTGGTAGTTCCCGCTGTTGTTTCGGGCGGCACTTATGCGCCCAATCCGCTTCTTCTACCAAGAATTGTTGCGGGAACAATTGCAGTCAGCAAGGGCGGAGTTCCCTTTGAGATTGACGATGATGTTGATTTTGCTGAGAAGTTCACGGGTAGCCTCATCGCAACCTACACAGTTGCTTCAAGAGACGCGCAGGGCAACCCGGCAACGTTCGTTGTCACGCGTGAAGTCACATGCCTCTCAGGCAAGTACACAGCTGAGAATTTCAGCGTTGATAGCAACTTCACACCATTCAGGAAGATTGCTCTCTCAAATTCAAACGTCACTGAAATCATCTCAGTAAGAGACACAGCGGGAAACAAGTACTACGAAGTCGATGCGCTGACTCAGGACACGGTTTTTGACTCTGTCGTCAACAATTCTCCCGACAAAGATCTTGCTCCTTACATCCTTGAGCTTGTTCCTGCTCCCTATAGGTTCACTGCGACTATGTCTCTTGGAAGTGGCATAACAGCGCTCCAGTTCGGATCAGGAAACGCTTTGTCTCTCGACAACGACATCATTCCAGATCCTGGTCAGGTTGCACTTCCCATATTTGGCAGGAAACAGGTCGCCAGGGTCGCCATAGACCCGGGATCCATCCTGAATACGGGCACACTTGGCTACTCACCAACTGGCACAACAGTCACCGTCAGGTACCGATACGGCGGAGGCGTAGACCACAACGTTGATGCTGAGACAATAACTGAGTTCTCACGGCTCAGCCTTAAGTTCCCTGTCGACTCAAATCAAGCTGCGAACGCAAGAGTTCGCGCTTCTGTATCAGTCACAAATGCTAACAAGGCAGTTGGAGGAGACGCAGCTCCTACAATTGACGACCTAAAGCTCAGAGTTCCAGCAGCCAGGAACGCTCAAAATAGAATCGTCAGCGTTCCTGATCTCTTGGCACGCGTCTACACTATGCCCTCCTCCTACGGCAGGGCCTACCGAGCGGGTGTAGCTCCCAGTCGAATTGATCCTGCAGTCACAAATCTCTACATCTGCAGCAGAGATGCGCAGAATCAGATTGTGCCTTCACCTGACACACACAAGAAGAATCTGCGAATGTATCTCAATCAGTTCAGACTGATCTCTGACAATATCGACATTCTTGACGCGCAGATCCTGAGCTATGCGCTCATGTACACAATTACCGTAGAGTACGACCAGAACAAGAGGACAGTCCTGCAGTCGATCAATACACGCCTCAAGTCACTTCTCTCGTCCTCCAATTTTCAGATAGGGCAGCCCATTGTCCTTGGCGACATAATGGGCGTGATCGTCAATACGTCGGGCGTCTCAAACGTCTCAAGCATAAAGATTGAGCCAAAATCAGGCACATTCTGCGGAAGATCGTACAGCTCATCGAAGTTCAGTGTTGCTGATCTCACCCGAACAGGCGTCGTTAGATGCCCACAGGGTGCAATCTTCGAGCTGAAGTACCCAGACTACGACATTATTGGGAGTGCCCAATGATCAAGATCATCTCAGCTTCCGCTGACACCTACATCACGAATAGGATTGTTAGCAAGCAGCTTCGCGCAACTGACGCAAATGTGGGTCAGGCAGGAACGCTTGACCTGTTCAAGCTGTACAACGAGTCGCAGATAACAGGTGAGGATGCTCCAATTGAGGTCACAAGGCTTCTACTCAAGTTTGATCTAGAGCCAATTCGAAAGCTTACGGGAAGCCTCTTCGACACCAGCGATCCCAGCTTCAAGTGCAAGCTTAAGCTGAAAGACGTGTATGGCGGCAATCCCAGCCCTTCAAACTTCACGCTGATTGTCCATCCTCTCTCCAAGTCATTTGATGAGGGTGTGGGAAGAGACATCATTCGCTTCCAGGACCTGGGCGCAGCAAACTTCATAACAGCCTCCTTTAGCAATGGATCTAACGTTCTTTGGAGCGGTCAGGGAGCTAGCTCCGAGGGTGTTGCTGGAAGCGAAAATATTGACATCATCGGCAGCGCAAATTTTGGCCAGGGTGAAGTGCGCATTGCCAAGACGCAGAACTTCACAGACGACGAGGATCTTGCTGTAGATGTCACCAGTATCATCTCGGGAACGCTGTCAGGCGTCATTCCTGACTGCGGATTTAGGATAGCTTTCAGCGGATCTCAAGAGACGGACGCCAAGACCAGGTTCGTCAAGCGCTTTGCATCAAGGCACGCGACTTCACCCAGCAAGCGGCCGTATCTTGAGGTCACAATTGACGAAGCTGTTCGAGACAACCACGCAAACATGGTGTTCAACACGACTGGGTCTCTCTTTCTTTACTCCACGCTGAGAGGCAATCTCGCTAACTTCTTGTCAGGATCGAGCGCAACTCAGATTACTGGCAGCAACTGCATGGTTCTGAAGCTTCTCTCGGGAACTTTCTCATCTTCGTACAGCGTTTCTCAAGCTAAAATTGGCAACACGCCCCGCACTGGCCTGTATGTTGCAAGCTTCGCAGTCAGCAGCTTTTCCAATCCCCTGTTTACGCACCTCAAAAACTCATCGTCAGCATCATTCACAGAGATGTGGGGATCAAACGATGGAACAGTGGGATTCTATACGGGATCACTAGAGATCAAGTCTGCTGCCTCGTTCGCCTACAAGCCGCAGACAAGGTCCCTCTACGCTAGAATCACAAACTGCAGGTCTGACTACACGCGTGAGGAGACGCCCCGCTTCATTCTCTTCATCGAAGATCTTGATGAAGAGGTGGTGTTCAGCAGGTATCCTAGAGAAAATAACGGACACGTGTACCCGAACGTCTTCTACAGCGTCAGAGACGCCATCTCAGGTGATGTTGTCATACCTTTTATGACAGACTACAACGCAACTCGCGTTTCCACTGCAGAGGATGGCATGTACTTTGACTTCCACATGGACGCCCTGAGCCCAGGCAGGCTTTATGAGTTTAGAGTGCTTGTAAGAGACATTGGAGAAGATCTTGTCCTCGACAGTGTCTCACCCAAGTTCAGGGTGAACTGATGAAAAGGCCAAGCAACATCGCTCTCCTTCCAAGCAAAGAGATTGGAGGAAGGCCGTTAGGCGCAGAAAATGCTACTTCTCGAGTAACACACAAGAACATTGAGAGCACTGCTTTCTCGAACTCTAACAATACGCTGTCCCTGCTCGCCAACGGCCCTGCAATAAATTCGCAGGATCTTAACATTGACTGGTCTAAATTTGAGAACCACACGTTTTTTGATTCCGCTGCAGGCAAAGTAAACACGACCTTCCTCAGAATTATCAATGACTTTCCCTACGACGGGGCAGGTAAAGAGTTATTTGACTTCATTTCGAGTCTCTCTGGGTACGAGAAGTACATCTACGATCGGTTCACAAAGTCAATTGGCTATTACGACTTTGCTGGTACATCGCACATAAGCGTTTCTGACTCTGCTGGCGCTGAGTTTCCTGACTTCTCTAGAGACAGCAGCGGGCGAGGCGTTCTTGATCCTGCAGGTGGCCCGATCACAATACAGATGCACCTGCTGCCAGAATCATCTGTGAACTCTCACCAAGTTGTGGCTCAGTACGCGCAGAGCGCAAATATGGGAATGACGCTCTTTCTCAGCCAGAGCGCATCAACATCCGCAGCAAGCTTGTGCTTTACAGTCTGCTCAGGTACGCTCAGCGCGTCTGTTGAGGCGCCCGTTTTGAAGGGAAGATTTCAGCACATTGCCGCTGTCTATCTCTCGTCTGGCGTAACATCGTCGCTAGAGATCTATAGAGACGGTGTGCTGCAGTCTACATCATCTCAGGTTCTACGTCTAGGGAGCTCAATCGGCGCAAGCAAGTTCAACATTGCCTCTGGATCAAGTTTCAATTTCAACGGCATTAACTTTGTGCCCGCTGAGTCGCTCAACGCAGCGGTTGATGACCTTAGAGTTTACCACTCGGCAAGGAAGCCCAGCGATCTTCGCTATGATATTGATTACTCTGCTTACGCAGACGATGAGACAGAAGCTGGCCTTAGACTCTACTACAAGTTCAATGAGCCTCCCGGAGATCACGCGCACGCTTCTGTTGCCCTTGACAGCTCAGGAAACTGCCTACACACCACGATAACTTCATACAGCAACAGCCAGCGGGTCACAGGCTCTTCTGCGCTCTTGAAAGAGGACGTAAAGTACAACCCTGTCCTCTTCCCTGACTTCTCTTTGACATCTGCTCTGAACGCAGAGCTTCTTGTCTCGGGATCAAGCTACGACAAAGAAAATCCGAACTACATTGTCCGCCTAATTCCACAGCACTATTTCCTTGAGGCACAGCAGCAGGCTGGATTCCAGAATGTGCAGGGGGAGATCGACATCTCTGTAAGCGGCAATGGGATACCAGGATCTGGAAAAATGGGATCAGTCCAGATCATGACTGCCATCCTGATGATGTATGCGAAGGTCTTTGATGAGATAAAGATATTTCACGACCACTTCGCAAAACTCACATACGTCGAATACGACGCAGACGCATCAGTTTCTGACAGATTCCTTCTGTTTCTTGCGTCCTACTACGGAATTGAGCTGCCAAACCTCTTCAGCAAGAGCACACTAGACCAGTACTTGCTGGGAGAGCAGCTTCAAACCTCTGCAACAGCTCAGCTTCCGCTGCGAAATGTTCAGGCAGCAATCTTCAGGCGCATACTGACCAACATAAGAGACATCGTCACGTCCAAGGGGACGCACGCAGGAATTAAGGCCCTGTTCAACGCTGCTGGGATAGCCCCAAACTCTTTCTTCAGAATTCGAGAGTTTGGAGGCGCTGCTGAGGTGTTTCTCAGCAACCTGCGAGATGATGTCACAGAGGTTGCATCAGCGTTTGATATGTCTGGGAGTCTCGCACTCACCGCAGGTGGAGTTGACACGCTTGGCTTTCGATCAGACTCGCCTAGAGTTATTGGAAGCTACTTGAGCGCAAGCAGGCCTGAGGTTGGTTTCCCGCATCCTATAGGCGTATTTGTTTCTTCACCCGGCGCCTACCACGGTGTTTCTAATCAGCCCGCAGACGGCCTTCTGACGTCTGGCTCGTGGACGTTTGAATCTTCATACAGGTTCGATGACAAGACCCGCGGCGCTGAGAGCCTCGCCAGGATGCACGTCACAGGAACGTCAGCGCCATCAAATAGACACGGAGTTGTGTTCAACATTGTCGCAGTCTCAAGCTCTGTTCCGACCATCAGCGCATATGTCGCATCCGACACAACAGGCGCAACTACTCCAATTTCACTTCATATTTCGGGCGCGAACATCTTCAGTGGAGATCGATGGCATGTTGCGCTCACACGTCAAAGGAGCGATGATCCCACCCAGACAATCCCAGTTGTTAGCTCCTCTTACAGTCTTAGGTGCGCAAGGATAACGCCAGGTGGGACTGCAACCTACTACAGCGCATCAGGATTCTTTGACGAGGGATCGCTTTCCAACAATGCAATGCAGACACTTTCTTCATACAACACGAGCGGATCTTTCATTGTCTTTGGTTCACAGAGCCTCGCACCAGGATCTTCGTTTCTGAACGCTAGTGTCTCAAGCGAGGTTAAGACCACCCAGTTCTCGGGCAGGATCTTCTCCACAAGATTTTGGTCAAAAGCGCTTAGTGAAGAAGAGTTTAGAGAGCACGCTAGGAGCTACCGCTCTTTAGGCGTTGACAATCCTATTGTCAACTTTGGATTCAACGCCACATCAACTGGGTCCTTCGAGAAGCTGCGGATGGATGTCTCGTTCGATCAGGATGTCACAGGATCTGACTCTCTTGGTCAAATACCGCTTCTTGACATGAGTCAGCAGGGAAAGAATGCAACAGGGCTGGGATTTGAGGTCAATCAGACCATCATCAAGCCTGAGATGCAACGCTTCTCTCAGATCTCAACAAGGTTTGATGTCAGACACACGACAGAAAAAGTTAGAGTACGCTCGTTTTCGGAAGCTGACAACCTCAACGATTTTCCGGAGTCACTTCCTACTCCCATTTATGAGCAGACAAGGAGTGAGACTTCAGTGTCTGACAGCAGAGTCTCAGTCGAGGCGTCCGCTGTCGACGCCATTAATGACGACATAGTCAAGCTCATATCCACACTTGACTTCTTTGAGAGCGCGCTGGGTGATCCGCGTGTTCTTAACGAGGACGACTATCCTGATCTTGAGAAGCTCAGGAAGGTGTACTTCAATCGTCTAGTCGCCAAGCCAGATCTTAGAGCGATGTATGAAGTCTTCAGGTGGGTGAGCGATGCGCTAGGGGGACTGATCATCCAGCTTGTTCCTATGAACAGCGTCTTTCTTGGCATCTCTTACATTGTTGAGTCGCACATCGCAGAAAGAGCAAGAGTCAGGTACTACTTCGACTCTGTCTACAAGCAAAAGACACAGACAGAGAAGTACCAAAAGTCTGTCAATGATATCGTAGGATCAATCTCAAGAGCTGCCGAAGAGCTCCTAACCACCAAGTCACTGAGGGGATGATGTCAGAAATTGACTACTCGCAGAGGCCACTTACGTACAAAGATGTCGAGACTTACACACAGGGCGTAGAAATTCGAGACCTCGCAAGAAGAAGAGCTGTTTCCACACTGCCTATCATCTTCAGCGGAAACAGCGATCTCTCGATTCTCAAGCAGGACTTCGGTATTGAGGCATTTGAGCCTGTGCTCACTCCTTTCAGCGACAAGCGTGGGAGAATTCTTCCTGCTGAAATGCTTGATTTGGGATGGGAGAAGTTTGAAGAGACCCAGTCCTACCACACAGAGGACATCTCGACACAGAATGGTGCGATTGAACCGCTCTCAATTAGGTCGCTGCTGACATCGAACAGCGCTGAGCTGCCCGGTGAGAGAACGATTAAGGGCGATATTGGACTGCTCTCTGTGAACACTCGTCCCTCGTCTATACAGGAGGACACGTACGATGTGAGAGAGGTGGGAAAGCCCGGCAATGCGTTTTTTGACGCGCAGGATCAGACGCTGGGCAGCCCAATTCTTGGTTTTTCGGGTGTCTATCAGTCACAGTACGTTCCTTTCGATGATCTCGGATCAGAAGTTTCTAGTGTGTACTACACGGGAAAGTACTTTAAAGAAGGCGGAGAGTTCGGAGACGCAAGAAAGACGCGTGGGAGGGGATTCACATACGATAATTGCGTTGTGGGCACAGACTCAATAGCCTTCGGTGGACTTAAAAGATGAGCGCAAAGAGAACACGTGTATCACCTAGAGTGCGAATTCAGGAGGCTGATCTCGCTTCCTCTAAGCCCGCATCTGTCAATGATGGGCTCGCAGTCGGATCAGTGCGTCCTTTCTCTGACAACCGCACGATTGTCTTCAATGAAGCCGCCAACATTCTCTATCCTGTCATGCTCCCAAGCGGAAGTGCGCTTGCAGATGTAGGTGGAATTACAGCTAGAGGCAGGCCAACGCCGGGAGCGTCAGATGTTCACTCTGACATCCAGGCGGGAACTCTGTCGCCCTTCAACGAGATAGACAAGATCTATCCCTCTAGATCTTTCTACCTTGATCCCGACACCACTATGCCGTCAAGCTTTGGTGGACCGCTTTCATCGCGTCTTGCGATCAAAATCGACATCACACCAAGCAGCGAAAAGTTCATCTATCGATGTCCGCAGCGCCACATTAACAACGCTCCCCTTCCGCTTGAGTTTACGACAGAGGGGACAGGTTTTTGCTATTTCAACTTCGTCTCTAGACAATGGGATGACATTGGCAGGCTTGATTCGCTCACTGGTGCGCAGGTAAAGACTGATCAGGCAGCAGCTGCCACCACAGTTTTCTACTCATCTGAGCCGTACGCAATAACCTCCTCTGTCTACTACACGGGCCAGTTCATACCGCCCAACAATGCGAACACAAGAGGGAACGGGCTTGATCAGCCAGACGAAAATCAAGCTCTTGCAATGGGTGTCACCAAGACAGGCACACCAACAACAACATTTCTTGCGCCTGCTGCCTCGAAGTACCACGCTAGATCCGCAAACGTCATCAGAATGTCCGACTACATTTCTCAACCTGTGCTGCTTGAGAAGGTGAAGATAGACCTGCCGATTGTGGCGAGGAGGACGCACAGCTCCTCGTCATACTTTAGGTCGTCACCCACAAGTGTCTACGTCGCTAACGACACTCATTGTCGAGAGATGGACAATTATGTCTTTTTTCTCTACAGACAGGCGAGAAACGTTTATCCGCAAGGCCTGCTGCTTGAGCCTCTTGCGCGAGACAACAGTACAGACGTGTCGGGATCAAACCGCTATCTTATAGCGTCCGCCTCTGTCTGCTTTTACAACCTATCCACCTTCAAAAAGGGTCTTTTTGGAGCGGGATCAACAAAGATAGGCAACTTAGGAATTTTTCCATTTCACTCTCCTGCTTTCTCCCATGACTTCGGTATGGGCGTAGTAGACGGAGTATTGACTCCCGCGTTTGAGCAAAAGCACTACACCGGATCAGTTTCTCTTGAGATGATCCCTGAGATCGCTGCCGGAGGCCTAGGCGGCGTCTCATTCCTTCCTGCTACAATGTCCAACACAGAGACTGCGAGCCAGATCGGCGCACGAAGCGGCTGGAACATCAACTACGTGCAGCACGCCTGGCCGGGAACTGCAGGGGCGCTGCCGCTAGGCAACGGCGAAGCTGCCAGCTCGCAAGACTACTCTGGCAAGACGAGTGGGAACCTTGCCATTTCGATTCCTGCAAGCTTTAAGACCTACTTTCTGTCTTCGTCGCTGTCCTTGACCTGCTCTTACACGAGCATTGTCAATGTTGATGAGTACCGATGGACCGGTAGGGGAGAGAAGGGAGCGGACGACATTCTCTCGACAGCGGGTATTGGGTTCGAAGACACACGTCCTGAGTCCGCAGGACCCTGCATAAATCCCGATCCTAGATCCTTTAAGTCCTCTTTTGGGCCTTTCCCCAACAGCGTGCGCAGCTTTGCTATATCAAATGCAGTTCCCAAGAGACGGCCATCCTTCATAGCAGGCGCTACATCATTTGCAGATGAGTTGTCTAGACAGTCTCCCGTCATCTTGCTTCCCACTGATGAGCTGGTTCTTGGCGTGGATGCAGGAATCGCACCATTCATGCGTGACTGCTCGAGCATCACGGGATCATTTCTCAAGATTGAGGCTAAAAACTCAACGTTAACACTTTATTGCAGCCAGATTGTGAACGGCGATCGGCGTGTGAATGTTCGATCGAGTCAGACTCTGGGCGAGGCAGTACACCTCGACGAGGTTGACACGCCCATCCTTGATGAGTTTTTGCTTGAGACGCCAATCTCAAATGTAGGAAGCTACTACGCGCCGCTAGCAACTGGCAGCCTTCTCGCAGGATCTGGCGAGAGAGGCATACAGGCGTACTTTGGATTTCCAACTTTGCTGAAGCTGGCAATTGGCGCTGACATTTACGAGGACTGGTACAAATACCCGTCTCAAGTTGTAATGACAGACGACAGGCTTGACCCAATAGATTCCGGCGTCTTTCCCAGGTTCGTCTTCAGGTCTGATAAATTTGGGCAGCCTGCTCACATGATGCAGTCAGGACAAAACATTGCTGCAAACGTCAAGCGGTATGTCCTACTCCCTGGAAGCGCGATAGGGGGCACGAGAATTGAGTCGTATCCTGTGACAAACGTCTTCACAGGATCGACATCGTTCACTTACAACACGTCGCTTCACGCAACCTCCTCCTCGCCGTTCTCTGATTAGACGCAATAATCCTACCTACTTGAGGAGAACACAGTGGCAGGAGCCCTTGATAGCAAGAGCAGAGTTATAGACTTTGCCTTGACTCCAGTCGGAAGGCAGAAGCTTGCTGATGGTCAGCTCATCTTTGAGAAGGCCACGGTCTCTGACCGATCCTCGTTCTATGAGTGGGATGGGACAGGTGCAACTGACGCAACACAGCGTCTTTACTTCGAGACTTACTCAGCGGCAAGCGATCAGATAACAATTGAGTCTGACGACAGCGGTCAGCTGATTCCTTACGGAGGAAGGAACTTAATGTTCGCTTCTCTTGGTGAGGACATTGCGGGGACATCAGGCGCCAACTTCAGCGCTCTCAAAGTGCTGCTGACAGACGACCCAGACGACCCCCAGCAAACAGCTTTCAATATAAGCGGCAGAAGGTACATTTTCTATCCCACAATGGCAGACATATCTCGCAGTCCCGAGTCTAAAATTGATGCAATAGAGTCTGTCCTCTTTGACAAGCGCCTATCAACAAAGACAAACTTTATGTTCATGCCGCCCGTAAACGCAGACGGAAGCAGGCTGGGATACTACTCAGATGTTCGACAAGAATTTACGGGTGAAGACGCAGAAGAGCTGATGACGGGCGGAAAAGGAACAAAGTATCAAGCCTTCATCAGTAAATTTATGGACACGTCTCCCAGAAACACCATCAACTTGCAGATCTTCCAGCACACAAACGAGGCAGGCATCAAGAAGCTTGACCTCATTGACCTTGGAATGACTACATTCGCAGGTGTGACAGGACATGTTGTCTTCGCAGGAAGAGTGCTGAACAACTCCTACGGATTCCCTGTTTTTGTCAACATTCTCACGCTGGTTCTAACATGATAGCAGCCTCTCCTGTCGCAACAAAGATTGTCACGTGTCGAGAGACAGATGTTGATGCTTATCTCGACGGAGAAAATGTTCGCATTTCTTTTCTCGCGTCCATCGATCTAGCGCTGTGCCTTCGTGAGAGTGTCGTTACTCTGCTCTGCGAGGTTGTCAAGAAAGCGGATCAGACAAGCGTATCATCAAGAACCATAGAGCAGATCAACTCACAACTGCTAGGTTCTGCTTCGACGAATCAGGCTAAAGCCAGAGATGAGTCTGTCCTTGCGTCTCGTCGTGTTGATCTTACGTCTCTTGTACCAAATACGGTAGTTGCAGGATTTTCGTACAGCAAGATGACGCGTGAAGAGATCGCACGTACGTTCACTCCAAAGTCACTCATAGTTCCCTCTTCTGTGGAGTCTGTCACAAGAACAGATGAAAAAAGAAGTGCAGACAGGCAGACTGTTCACCTGCTGAGGGATCCTAGCACACAAAATTTAGGCGCATACCCACTTGATACTGTGCAGTCTATTGCTGGCACTGCTCTTCTCGGCAGGCGTGTTGAGGCTATACCGCCTGGTTCAAGCACTACAAGGATAGTGCGACAGGACACCTCAACTACGACTGTGTTAGTCTCTATTCCCTATCCAGGTGATAGACAGAGCCTAATAGGGACCGTGCTTCGAATAACAGCGGCCTCAAAGGACCTTGAGGTGCAGGTCGTTAGACTTCGGCCTGACTTTTCTTCACGTTTCGCTGCGAACACAATTCCCGCGGCAGCGCCTGTTGTCTGCGGCAACGTAAGCGAGTATGGAAAAACATCGATTACAGTCACTCAGGTAGATCCTCTAGCAGACAGCATCACAATCTCTGTCAGGATGTGCAAGGATTATGACACGCCCATAGAGGGTTTTTTTACAGTCGCTGACAGGATCATGTGCAGACCAGGTCAGACAGTCTCTATTCCCGTTGGGTTTGCAGGACCTGCAGTTGTTAGAGCGCATCCAGCTAGGTCTGATCGTGTCTCTTCCGTGTTTGGAAGCACTGTTGTTGGCAAATTCAGGCGAGGATCGGAGAAGTACGAGCCGGGAGACAGAACAAGTCTCATTGCAGTCAATACGGCTTCGGGAATTTCGCTTGATCTTTTGACAAGAGATCTAAAAGCATCAGCGGCGCTCATTCGCAAGAAGGACATGCGAAGCGGCGAGGAGACGTACGTCCTGACTGCTCCCCAGCCTGTCTCATCTATTAGAGGTCTAATAGATCAAAGCGTTCCTGACCTTGCAGTTGTCCAGTATCATGTGGACCTGTACAGGAGCAACGGAGACGTTGTCAGAGATGCTGCATTGAGCAGTGTTGTTTATCGCACTGACCCACGCGGAATTGTATCAGCTCAGATTGATGCCACGCCTGTTGTCACGGGAAATCAAGTCGTTCAGCTGACAGTTACACCCACTATCAAGCAGAACGACGTCAACTTCCTGATCGATTACATTAGGTCAATTGGCCTTGAGGCAGCTTTTCAAACAGACCTTGTGACTCTCAAGAAGAGCTTGCTTAACTGCGTGAAGTTCGATGTTACTCGAATTGACATGCAGACGGGAGAGACAAAGTACGTCGGACAGACAAGCAGCAACATTGTTGACGACATCGATGACGTCAAGATCAGGTCAGCGTTCATGTATGTGTTTGAGGCGTTTGTTAGATCGCCCTCGCAGCTGACTGACGTCATTGACGATAGATCGAATCGTCCGACAGGCATCAACCCACGAATCACACGTCTCGGGCTTCATATCACCAAGGCAGATGTAGATGGGATATCTGGCATTGGAGGCACGCTCTCTAGCGCGAGAAAATTCTTCGCAAGATCAAATTTTGAGACAGGCACAATGCCCTCTGAGCCCTCAAAAGACGGTTTCAGCGACGGCAGGACGGGAGATGTCTTTACTGCAAATGTCACTGTCAATCCCGTGATGCCCACAGTCTCTTCGGTCAGAGTCTTTCAGTCTAGAACACGTCCTGTCGTGTCGTGGATAGTCACAGGAAACCCTAGCTTAATTGACAGATTTTCAGTGTCAGCAAGCTCTAGTGGATCTACGTGGCAGGTAGCATCAGCTGGATTCACAGGCACAGAGACGACAATGCAGATCACCGACACTTCGTCCTACACACTTCCAAGATACTTGACCTACACGGTCACACCCGTATACCTTGATGGAAATGTGGGAGAAGCAGCGCGCTCTGAGACTGTCCTACTTGAAAAGACTAGAGAGGTATAATGCCCGTCAAAGCCTCACGCACTGCTTCTCGCCTGAGCCAGCAGTCAACTTCTCCCGCCGCTGTATCGAGAGAGACTGCAGAAAGCGACAGTCTCACGATCAACTCAAAGAGCGACAACACGCTCACCACAGTGAGCAGCGGCAGCAAAAGAACACCCGCGTACAAGGAGACAATAACTGCGGGAAACGAAGTTCAAAGCGCAAAGAACGAACTGAGGTCGGGCGCGGCACCGTCAGCCTCTAGAGCAAAGAGCGCTGCGCAGAGCCTCATCAAAACAGTCAAGTCCATCAATGCAGTTTCTGCAATTGATATGCTGACTGTCTCGTCGCAGCAAAGCAAGGTATCTCTCTTTGACAACATCTCTTCTGCGACAAATTCACCTGCAAAACTAGCAGTGAAAAGTGAAAGTGATAGACGCAGTGCTTTCCAGAGAACAGGCGCTCACAGATCCGCTTGGGCCGCACGTACTCCTGCGTCTCTACCAGCTCCTGTCGTAAACATCAACACCGAGGATCAGGTCTACAAGTACGGTCTTTACCTGCTTCGCCCAGAGATTATTACGCTTTTTGATAGCGATCCGCTTAATGACGGAGACACGCTCACAAATGCCGGTCAATTTCTAAGGGCACAATTTGCCACAGCCAAAAGCCTCCAGGAGGCCTCTTACAGGCGAACGAGAGGTCTTCTTAGCAGTCTGAGCTATCTTACTTCTCTAGGCTTTAGTGAGAGTGACCTGCGCCCTCTGGACGCAGTCAGCTCAAGTGAGCGTGAAGGCACCAGCCTCTTTGAGCAGACTGTTTCTAAGTGGGACTCTGACTACGCAGACGTTTTGCGATTTGGGATCCTTGCCTTTGAGCGGTCGATTGCTGCGCAAAACATCGTCTCATCGCTCAACATTGCTAATATGCGCGACAGAACTGAATTCACAGTAAGCACAGCGGCTGGGGTGTATGCTTCAATGCAGACTCTTGCCGTAGACGCAGTGCAATCAGTAACTGAGAATCCGACGGCTATGATGAACGATTTAGCCGTAGCCGGAGTGCAATATGAGCCCCACGGTCTCACCAGAGATACGGATAGCGGAGAAGCATTCATATCCCGCATTACTAACTCGCCGTCGGACATCAATGCAACTTACAGCAGCTACGCGCTGATGCACACGCTGCTTCAGCAGAGCTTCTTGTCTTTCGCTGTGGGGAATCCTAGAGACCAAAGCACTGCTCTTTCTGTTGATCGCTCTAGAAATGCTACGAATCTTCAAAGCGTATTCAAGCATAGCATCTCTACGAGTCCGTTGGGAAAGATCGTCTCCGGCAAGACCTTTTCTGATCCGCTTAAGTTTGCAGATGACGCATACGACCTCTCTCTGACGATCTCGCCTGAGAACGCGGCCAAGGTCCTTCTGAATAAGCTGTCTGGTATTGCCTCTTACAGCGCATCAGCGCTGTACAGCGAAGAAAAGACGGCGCTTGATATCTTTAGAGAAAAAATAGGGCTTCCCATTGGTCTCTCTGACGGTGAGCAGGGAACAGGAGACGCAATCTCTGACTTTGAGCGAGCATCAGCGCAGTCAACGACAAACTTGCTCTTCCAGGTTGCTGCGCTGGAAAATACTAGTTTAAAGCTGATGTTTTTCGATCGCAGCCACAATCCTGGGCTTCCCAGCGGGTACACTCATGGATACACGCGTCTATTTGGCGACGTCAATAACGCCGCAGACGTCGCCACAGACCTCATTACTAGAGCAACGAAGTCCCTTGCTAACAACAACTCAATAGACAAGAAGATTCTCTCGTCTGAGACAAACATTAGAGGGCGGACAACTAAGTCTGCTGATCTTTTCCGCGTTGTCCTTGAAAAGTACGCTAGCCTGCTTGTAGCACAGTGGGATCCCGCAACAGTGGGCGCCTCTAGCTACACAGACTTCCAAACAAGCGGATTCAGCACGACATATGCGTCATATGTCAAATATGCAGGTGTAGCGTCTCCGCTTACAAGGACTCCCCTCAAGGTTGTCTACCAGGATCCTAGCAGGGGTCAATCAATAGCAGATCGCCCAAGAGAAGCTGAGTTTTTGCCTGTCTATGTTGACCTTGAGCTCCTGTACTTCATGGCAATGAATCTGCCATTTCAAGGGTACATGGCTGAATGGTCAAAAAACGCTGTTAACGTGCTGATGACGTACTGGTCTCAAAGATTTGACTACGAGGTGGGTCTGAGAGACAGCTTGCCCGATTCGATGACAGGAAAGTTCTACAATCTTGCTGTTCGAGGTGTTGTTGAGAACTACAAGCAGCAGCTCATAATCTTCTATGGTACGTCCACAAATCTTGTGCAGCTAGATCTCTATGCAGCTGATGCAATGGACAGAATAGTGAGCTGGTCTATTACGACTGCAAAAGCGCTCTTCTCCTCCGCAGAAAGAGTGGGAACTAGAGTTGAAGTCACATCACCCACCGCTGTTCAAAGACTCCCTTCGTTCTCTTCGCTTTTGCCCAATGCTGACGGGTCAATACAGCTCCCCTTTAAGCAGATCTGTCTCCTTCTGACGTCGTTTGCCTGTTTTCACACTCGCTCAATTTTTGACAGGACGCAGTACAGGAGTGCCATTCCATCAAATCCCTACACAAGATTCTCAGACAGCGCAGGTCAGATAGTAAACGAGCTTGTCTCGCATGTACCCTCGGGATACGACAACGCTCGTCTCTGCCTTGGGATTGTGAATGCGCAGCTAAAATCTCTGGTTCCGGGGCTTAAAAGAATGACAACGCTTCAGGGGTCAGACGCCGACCTTCTGACAGATGGCAAATTCAATCTTGTCTACACTCCCTGTCAGGCAGCAGGCATGTCAATTCGAAAGCATGAGTTCTTGCACAGAAGGGCGCGCGCACCCTTCCACAGCCCCAGATACGACGAGACCTCAAGCGTGAGAGCAATGGAGAGAACTGCAATACGCTCGCTCTATAGGACGCCGCTTATGGGTGACCAGGATACACGCATGCTTGTCGTAGGCCTGCCCGCAGGAATTCAGCATGTTGTGGGACTTGACCAGCGATATGCGAAAATGACGGTTACAAGAAGGGATCAGGCTGAGACTGCTTCTTCCTACACTAAGCTGACGTTCATTTTTGACATGCTCACGTTTATTTCTCCTGACACGAGTAGCGCAATTGGAAATAGTCCATTCACTGCCACCTCAGGGGGAGACGTAAGTGGCATCACCGATATCAACTTCTTCAGGCTCAACGCTGGAAGCGCAGAAGGAATTGGAGGACTGACAAGCTACAATTGCAGCTCAATTTCTCCGCCTAATTTGACAAGACCTCTGCGGGAAATGGATGGCGCGGGGAAAGTGCAGGTTAGCGACTTTATAGCGGAGATCGAGTTCATCGACGACAGGGCAGCAGCTGGAGACCTAGGAACAACTGCCGATCAACTTGGTGATCACCCAGCGATAATTGGCAACCACTTCGTCGACTACCTTCTCAAGACTCACATGAGAAACGTATCTGGTCTTGACCTTTCAGAGTCGACCTTCACAACCTCAGCGTCAGCATTCTCTCCAAGCACAACAGAGAACATTGACGAAGCGAGATCCTATGTTTTCAACATATGCACGCTTGACTTTCTCACAGATCAGAGCGTAGGATCTGCAAATTTTGAAGCCTCGGTGCGTCACCTTGACGTTCTAAGCAGAACGCCCCTGATCAGGTCCAACTCGTACGCTGACCTCTGCAAGAAGAGCACTTATTTCGACAGAGTTTTTGCTGTCCCCATAAACATGAAGATGTTTGAAAGAGCTTAGCGACAGCACACAAAATAAAGAACGGGAGCTTATGCTCCCGTTCTTGCTTTAGAGGCCTGACACGGCAGTCTTAGTAGTCTATGCGAAGCCTGAGGTTGATTGCCTTCTCGGCGTTCTTCTCTATTGGCCTGCTCAACTTTCCGACTGCAAGTAGATTGTTGTTTGCGTCGTAGAGGCCGACACCCGTGATCATTGTGAACGGCCTTGCAGTCTCATCAACAAGAGACATGATGATCTGGCCATTGTCGTCTGTGAACGTCGGGTTTGAGCTCAGGTTGAACGATGACGCATCTGCATTCACATTGATGATGGTCGAGTTTATTGCAGTGGTGTTCTGGAATGTGATCGCGGAGTTGATTGATCCGTTTCCAAAGCGAGTGCTTGCAATGTGATTGACAATCTCATCGATAGAGCCCGAGACATAGAAGTCAGGAATGAACTTTGCATTTGCATTTCCTGTGGCCGCGGATCCAATGATTGTCTCACCCGCAACTGCGTCCCTGAATGCCGCATTTGACATCCCCTTGATTACGCCTGACACGTGCTGTGAAGCGCTCAGCACCTTCTTTGCGTCCAGTATCAGGATGCCGGGCTCATAGAAGATGATGCCAACTGTGTTCGACGTGTCTGCAGAGTTGACGACATTTCCAACTGCACCAAAGAGAGATCCCTCTCTTGATGTTGATGACCCGACGTCGATCACTGTCATCGACCCAGAGGTAGATGACAGATCGACGTTCGATAGGCCCGGAAATCCCGGGGTAGTTGAGTCAATAGCTCCTGTCGTGTACATTCTCATTGCAAACGTCTCGCGCTTTATTCCGTCTCGCGAGAAGAGCCGCTTGAATCCAAAAAATATAACCTCATCAATCTTGTCAGAAGTTGACGAGCTGCCGAAGGGTGCAACAAACTGGCTGTCTGCGTCACCCAGGCACAGCTGCGCGTACTGACGATAGTTGTTGATCTTCTCTCGCATCATCAGCGACGTCGATGCGAAGAGAATCTTTCCAAATGCATCAATACCAGTTGATGCTCCGCTGACCGTGCTGCTTCCTGAGAAGATGCCGACCGTCATGTCCACTATAGCGTTAGCTGTGACTAGAGTGTAGTCCTGGTCGTGGACAGTCTGAAAAATGCTTGACGTCACGCCTGGCCCGATTCCGCCTGTGACGAAAACCTGGTAGGTCTTTCTGCTCGATGAGCCGCTGATGTCGTTTTCGACGACGTCCACAAGCTGCGTCAGAAAAGTTTTCGACGAGCCAATGCTTGCAGCGGTCAGTTCCTTGAATGTAGACATGTTTCTCTCTTAGGTCTGTGAGATGTTCACTTCAATGTCAACAGACGCGCCCGACTGGGCGCCCTTCACATTGATGTATGTCCGGATCAGGCTCTTGTTGCTCTTTGTGCCGTAGACGTCAAATACTGACGTTGAGAGCGCGCGCGATGCGACTGTGAACTGGCACGTCGAGCCTCCCGATGCGCTCACGCTGCCTGTCTGGGTCACAAAGTACGTAACTGTGTCGCTTGATCCCACGATGTCGGGAGTTTTTCCTGAGATGGTCAGGAACCGACTGTTGACTGAGACCTCGTAGACCTGATCAACAAGCTCAGGGTCGACGCTCTCTCCTGTCACAACCGCCTGCTGAATCACAAGCGTCGATGTGCTTGAAGTCAAGAGGCTTAGGACGTTGTTTGATAGAGAGCTAACCAGCGAGAGGCGTGGGACGTAGATGAGATTCTGGTTTGAGACGCTCACAATTCTGTACTTCTGAGCAATGCTCTCAGTAGTGATAGCCTCTAGAACGGGCGTGTTCTTCTCGATCTTCTCCTTGCCGACATCAATGCCGTATTGCTTGATGATCGTGTAATCGACTTCATCGTCGCTCAGCGCGAACTTTACGATCGAGAAAGACCCGTCATTCTTGGCGAGAAATTCGCGGCCCTTCTTTGTCAGGACGCAGTCGATCGTGATGTTTGCGGTGTCGTGCGGTAGGGTTCCCATTGTTGCCTCTTGCTAATTATCAGCAGCCAAGATCGCAGGTGAAAGCTGCGTCTATCTAAATGAATGTTGACACGACGAAATTGAAGCTAGAAGACGCAGGATCGTCGGCAACTGCCTCGCTAGGCGTCGCAGTTATGCTCGATGAAAGATACGCCTCGTTCACAGCGTACTTTGCCGAAGCTAGAACGATGTTGTCAGAAAGGCAGCTGTCTTCATTGATTAGTGAGATTGTGAAAGTGCAGTTCTCAATGATGTCCTCTATCTTTCCGCTGGGATGAACAATTCGCAGCGCTTCTGGATCTAGGAAGGTCACAATCTTTTTTGATCCTGACGATCTCACAACATCTGCGAATGCGTCCTCGTTGATGTAGAGATTTGGGTACGTCTTGGGAGCGCCTGATCTTGACACTATTCTCGTTAGAAGAGCGTTCTTTGATCGCCTGAAAATGCCGCCTATCTGCATAGAGTAGCCAGAGCTCATTCCGTGCGCGTCCAAACTACAGACTGCGTATATGAACTCTTTCTCTGACGGGACATGATCGTGATAGAAGCTTTGGACTATCGCGGCCTTTGTCACAACTGAGCCTGGGTAAGTCTCTCTGGTGTCTTCTCTGATTGATGAGTCGTCGAAATCAATGACGCGAATCAGTCTAAAAGGAAGATTGGTGCTTTCTCTCCTAAAGACTTGAAAGTACTTTATGTCTAGTTGGGAGTTGACCGGGAGAGACCAAGTCAGTCTAAAAGATGACAACTGATAGTCATATGACAGACGAAAGTCAGCGGGCTCAGGAGGCGGGACCTCCTCTACGCAGGGAATGAACAGCTCAGCGCTCTCTCCCGAGCTTGCAACCAGAAATCTAGCAACTCCAGAGCGACCTGACGCAGATAAGACAGCCGCTGTCTCTCTGACAAAGACAGCTCTGACCCTGAACTTGTACATTGACCCATAGTTGACTCTAGCGTCTCTGATCGTTGTGGCGTTGGCCCCATCCACTATTATTGTTGGGTGATCAATGAGCACGCCGTTCCTGATCTCAATTTTCTCTATTGCGTATCCAACAAGAATTGACTTAAAGGAGGCAGACTCGCCCGGACGCGTGTAGAAGGGGACGACAGAGATGTTGTATGTCGAGGCGCTTATCCCGGAAGACGCTGATCTTTCTCTCGCTTGCTGCTGAGTTAGCTCGCTAGTTGCCCGGTAGGCGTTTATCTCAGGGTTTAGAAGGTGATTGATGTTGCACGACGAGGCTCTAACAACGCTGTCAAGCACAATGCGATTGATGCCCAGCGTCTCTTGCCTGTCTGAGATGATGTCGGCCTTTTTCTCTATTGACTGCCGCGTCTCACCCTCGTAGTAGCTGATTCGCTGCGCCGCCTGCCCGCTTTTGTTGATGTAGTTTATGATTGCTTCGCTGATCTCACTGTCTGAGCTAAGAACGGCAGCTTGCGTTGCAATATCATCGGGAAGATCTCCCCTTACGCCTGCGATACTCTGCGCAATTTTTCGAGAAAGCTCAGGGTTTGATGATCTAGACGAGCCAGCATCCTCAGTCAGGTACGACGATGATCCTGAAAATGCTAAAACTGTTCGCAGATCAATGCCCGCTGCAGTCACTTGAACGCGCTGAAACTTCTCAGATGTGACGCTTTCCTCGATGTGCAGCAGGTTCTGAGAAGCAAGCTGCAGCAGGCTGCTTCCCCCAAGAATAGCGGCAGCTTCCAGCCCTGTTGTTATCTCTTGCTCTGCGCTGGGCTTTTTGAAGCTTATTTCCACGTATCTCGGCGTGGTGCTTCTGTTGCCCAGTATCTGTCTAGCGGCAAACCCTGTGCCACCGCTGTACTCGTTTCTTTCATTTTTCACGAAGAAGTTGTACACAAATGATCCCAGTGCTCTTGTGGGCTCTGGCGCGTCTACTGACGCAATTGGGTCTGACGCAAAAATCTTTGCTCTCGCACCGTACGTGCTCAGGTCAAACAGCGCTGTAGCGTCAGCCATTGACAGATTCCTCGTGGGTCACACCGTGTATTGTACGAAAGTGCAGCATCATCATCCTTCTACTTAGACTATCATGTCAACATTCAACATCGACAGACTGCGTCAGGACGGAAGAACCCTTCTCCTGAGCACGCGCAAGACATATTCATCAAGCTCTAGCGGAGTTACGGGATCCCAGACACTGGGTGCAAGGTATTCACGTGCCCTAAGAGACCCAGGAAGCTATACGCAGGGAGTCCAGTACTCTGACACGGGTGCCATAGCACTGTCTGATCTTGTTCTCGCAATATCATCGTCTAGAGCAGCCTCCACAGATGCCAGCGCTGCTGCCAACACGTATCTTTCGAACGCAAGACGCGCTACAACAGAGGATCAGCGAGGAACCATTGTGTTCTCGCCCAAGATCTACAGCTTTGATCCCGCTTCGGGAGATGACGTTCTTGGGAGCCAGTACAGCCTCAAGAAGTACGCCAGAAGGATGATATCTGGCTCCCTTGTTCCCTACTACGCCACAGAGAATCAAGGCAAGTATTTCGCAGTCGGAAATTACTTCACTATCAACTTCTTTACCGCCTCCTGCGTTAGAAACGATACGGCAATTGCTTTTCCAGACTTTGGCGGCGTCGGCTCCTACCGCGTCACAAATGGCGTCACAATCGATCTTCACCTGAACCCACGGTACACGACCGACTCAGTTGCGTCTCATTTCAACGCAGGAACGATTGCTCACTTGCCCGGATGCTATTCGCTCTCTTTAGCTACAGGATCCAGTCGCGGACCAGATGGAAAGCCTGATAAGTTTAGGCTTATCCTTGCTCTAACGCACAGCGCGGATGTGAACCCCAGTCTCGTTGATATGAGTGTGGCAAACGGCTCCAGATCAGGCAACCAGAGCCGCATCTTTGTCAGCAGTGACAACATCATAGCAAGAAACACGTGGAACCACATCTCAGTTAGCTGGTCTGCTCTTGTCGACAACGGAACAGGAAGGTTCTGGATCAACGGAGATGATGCAGGAGTTTTTGGATTCGCAGACGCCTCGATTGCAAGGAGCGACGCGCCAGGAGCGCTCATTCTCGGAAATCATGTCTCCGCATCAGCTGGTGTGGGCAGGCTTTTCAATCAGGCTGTCGCTTCAAACGAGGGTCTTTACCCGAATCCGCTTCATGCGTCGGGAGATCCCGCTATTACGCTTCTCAATCCGCTTAATGCAGAGCTGCACTCTCTCAAAATCTACTCTAGGGCAATCTCTCCCGAGGAGAGAGATCGCAATTCCACGTCAGACACTTCTGTCCTTGAAAGAGACCTCATCTTTTACGCTCCTCCCTACTTCATGCACGAAAGCGCAACCAGGTACCTGCCAGTCTCGCTTTTTGAGAAGAAGCTGAAGACAACGACACATCCTGTGAACGTCGATCTCATGTTTGGGTGCGGAGGATTCGATGTTAACGTTGAGAATTTCGTAAGAGACGCAGTGAGATTCGGAAGTCTAGCTTCCTTCCCGCGTCTCTACAATCTCACGTCGTCACTGCCCTCTGTCTACGAAAGCGCTGAGAGAAACTTCAACACAATTTACTTCTCCAATCCCATCAATCGCAAGCGGTCTCTCACCATTCTGCCCAGCGATGACGGTCTTTTCAGGCCTTCATACGCATCACTTGCCTCAATCAGCGGAGCACAGTCCGGATCCTTTATCTCTTACGGAGGAAGCCTCGACTACTCTATGATCTGCTTGACTGGAATGGTTGAGCCTGTTCCCGGAACTTCTCCTGTTCCCGTGGATCAAAAGAGGAGCGACCCAGGCGGCCAGCAGCAGACAAAAGACGACGGTGCCTACTACCAAGTTCAGTACGAGGACCAGGAGGAGAACTTTATCTTTGGCGCTCTCATAGACATCTCGACTATTCACTATGGGCACAGGATAAAGCCGGGGTCGTTCACGATCCTAGACGCAGCTGTTACAGGATCGTGCGGAAAGGTTGCGTTGTCATACAGCGATGATGGTAAAAACGGCCTATACCGATCTGATTCGCAGACTGCTCACGCAGCCTGGAACACCCAGGGGCTGATGTACACAAACGAGGGGTTGGGAATTGTGCTTTCTCCCACTGTGCCCTTCTTTGGCAAGCACCAGTGGCGTGTGGGATTTGAGACTGATGCGAGCGCACATGTTCTAACGATGGATGTTGTAGTTCCTGCATCCACCGCTAACGTCTCCCAGAACCCAACACACAAGCCGTTCCCAGCGACAACGGGATCAGACGATGTTGGCAGCACGCGGGATTGCCCCGGTCATTTTGAGCGACCACAGAAGCAGGGCAGTGGATTTGTCTACATCGACACAATCAACGTCCACGATCAGAATCTCAACGTGGTTGCAAGAGCGACGCTTGCGCAGCCATTGCTCAAGAGGCAAGATGAAGAGTTCCTTTTCAGGCTCAAGCTGGACTTCTAGATGATTCTAGGACTTGACGTTTCAACCAGCAAGACCGGTTGGTGTCTGCTCAGGGACGACGGCACACTAGCAAAAATGGGCTGTGTGGAGTCTCATTCTGGTGCCGATCTTTTTGACAAGGCAGACCACCTTGTCAAGACGCTAGTAGACATCGTCAAAGATCAGGGCGTCATTGAGATCGTCATTGAGGAGCCTCTCCTTAGATTTGCGAAAGGAATGTCCTCAGCGTCAACTCTCTTGACCCTCAATCGATACAACGGAATGGTCACCTACGCGTGCTGGCGTGATCTTAGAATCAGGCCCACTCATCTGAACGTGATCTTCGCAAGGCGCAGGCTCGGGATCAAGAAGGAGAAGGGCGACAATGTTAAAGAGGTTGTGATGAAGTGGGTGTCATCAGATCTCAAAGATTATGAGTGGCCGACCAGGGTTGTTTCAAGGGGCAAGAGAAAGGGCGAGACCATCTTCGAGGAGACCTGCTTCGACGTCGCTGACGCCTACGTCATAGCCAAGGCACATCACGCTGCTCGTGTAAAATCAAAGGTTTAAAGCTACAATTCTCTGGTGATTACAACAACAGACAAAGTTCGCCTCATCAGATCGGCTTTTGGCAGCGGCACAATTGACGGTCGGGGTGTCAATATAGCTGTTGAGTGCCCTTCTTGCGGCAAAACAGGAAAGAGAAAGCTCTCAATCCACCTCGAAACAGGCCAGTGCCACTGCTGGGTCTGTGGTATGCGATCAAAGAGAGTCTCTTCCGTTCTCTTTAAGCACGTCTCGAGAGAGGCTGCTGAGGAGTATCGTCGTGTTTGTGAGGGTGGAGTCGCGCTTGACGATAAGACAGGCGAAGAGGAAAAGGTAGAGGACAGAGTCTCTCTTCCTGAAGACTTTCGTCCTATCTTTTCTAGATCTACGACAGGCGACACAGATGCTCGTCAGGCAGTCCGCTATCTCATGCAGAGAGGCCTTTCGACAGACGACATTGTCAGGTTTCGTCTAGGCACAGCGTCTTCTGTCAGACGACGCGTCATAATTCCCTCCTTCAACAGCGAGGGAGCGCTCAACTTTTACACTGCAAGATCGATTGATCCTGACATCAATCTTCGCTACGCGAACGCGCAGGTTAAAAAGACAGACATCATTTTCAATGAGATCAACATCGACTGGTCAAGAGAGATAGTCTTGGTCGAAGGTCCATTTGATCTCATAAAGTGTCCAGACAACGCTACCTGCCTTCTTGGATCAAGCCTCGGAACTGGGCACCAGTTGTTCCACAAGATAGCAGCAAATCGTACGCCGGTTGTTCTAGCACTCGATGCAGACATGAGAAGCAAGACACAGAAAATTGCAGAGCTTCTCTACTCCTATGACTGCAACGTTAGAATCCTGGACATCTCATCACGTGCCAAGGACATAGGGGATCTGACACACGCAGAGGCTGTTGAGTCGATCAAGCAGGCACAGCAGTGGCGGCCAATGGACAGGCTGCTCTTCACAATCTCAAACATCAGGAGCGGATCATCTCTATGAGAATCGCACACATCAGCGACATACACATCCGCGGCCTGCAGAGGCACACTGAGTATCGCCAGGCCTTCTCTGACTTCTACGCGCGATGTCAGGAGCAGCAGGTCGACGCCATCTTTGTGGG
>Ga0181349_1000017_pt1 | contig 57635 bp, 52 predicted proteins | sample Su13VDMM110SD_FD_130106 | JGI IMG/M metagenome (GOLD analysis project Ga0181349, IMG submission 130106) | Freshwater viral communities from Lake Michigan, USA - Su13.VD.MM110.S.D | ecosystem: Environmental > Aquatic > Freshwater > Lake | place: USA: Michigan | collected 2013-07-16 | reverse complement strand
TAATCCAGTCCCACCCGCTAAATCAAATTTAAAATGTGAAGTATAAAAAACAAGTTCACTTAAAAAGTTAGTTCCAGTACCAACACCTGCTACGTCTGTCAAGTCGTCAAATCGTCTTCCTCGATCCATCATCCCTGCAACTCTAATATAGTTTCCTTGGCCCGGATTTAAACCGTCCCAGTTAGAAGGCAATTCATCAAAAACTGAGCTTCCATACCATGTATTTCTTGTCTGCATACCAGTTAATCCACTTGCTGTATCGTGTGTTCCACCAGTCAACCCGTAAGTTGTTCCGTCACCTAATCCATATTCCCAGTAGTTAACAGCATTTGGATTTCCAGTTATTGATTTACCGTTTATTGAGCTAATGTACCCCTGGAATGTTCGATATCTGTAGCTATTACTAATATTTGATTCTTCATAATAAGCTTCGGGACCAGTTATGTAATCAATCCAATCTCCGGATAATTTCATATCTGTTGGACTTGAACAAACATATTGATTAGATACAATCAAACGTCTCGTGTCCATGATAAATTCACCATAGTTTTTCGTTGAAGCACTGTCAATTCCAGTAAATCCGGCCGGGTACATTTCCACAGGATCCGGTGAATATCTACTGCTCCATAAAAATAAACTTTTATTTAGATTGCTTTTTCCACCAGCATCTTGGGACGTGTGCATATACAAACCTAACGAAGAACTATTGTCAATAACTGCATCTATATTTCTTTCGCTTAAAAATATAAGTGGTGAAAATTTTTCAATTGTTGTTTCATATTGTGGTTTGACCCAGTATGTATTTGCTAATGGGGACTGCATCGCAGTTCCATTAGCTGATTCTGGATAAGTAGAAGACTCTGAATATGCTGGGCCGGAAAGTCCAGTAAACCCACGAGCTGTGATGTTTCCTAAATAAGGAATCGTATCAATTGACATTTTAAATAGTAGTCTGTCAATACCAGAGTTTACCCTTGACGGGTTAAACCCAGCAGTGTTTCCTCCCCACGCTTCGATTGTAGTTGTTGGCAAATTATCATCGCCCCCGAGATCATTACCGCTTGTTATCCACACAGAACCATATTTTGATTCCAAACGAGCATTTGGGATACTCAAAGGTGTTGCTGTCGAACCAGGATAAGGACCCGCAGCAGTAGGACTAAACAAATATGTTGTAATATCATTTATCCAAACATTTCCACCAATTACGTTTGCTATATCTTCTGTTGAATACCAATACCATCCGTTTCCAATCCATCCAAGTCCTCCAGAAAAATCTGGATATGGACCAGTCGCAGCGGTTCCATATATACCGCCGGATAAATATTCCGCCGGGTAAGTTACAGTTCCAGGGTCATAAGCACCAGTTGCATCCACTGCTTCTAAATATTTCCAATATCCTTTGTTTGCATGGTCAACGTAAATGTCACCTGAATGCGCGGTGGCACCTGTTCCCCCAGAGAATCCAGAAAAGGAAGAAGTTATACCTGCGCCGTGATAATTCATCAGCCACGTCCATGATGCTAACGGCCATTCCCCTGCCGGTTGACTGTTTGGCGCTAATTGCCCAGATGTGGGTCCAACACCTGCGGTGCTTGCACTTATTTTCGCAAAGGGAATAATTCCTAAAAGAGTTCCAGTCGGTCCTTGTGCGCCTGTCGGACCGAGAGGACCGACTCTTCCAGGCAACCCAGGAATTCCTTGTTGACCTCTAATCCCTTGTGGACCACCGTTTGTGGCATTAAGAATTTGAAAATTATTATTTAGTTTTGCTACTATAGTTGCAAGACTATCGCTTTCAAGTAATTGTTGTAGTGTTAGCATTGTTCGATTATTTTACCTTTTAGTATATATCATTATATTCTTTTTAAAGTTGCTGCCAAGCTAAATCCTGCATCAACTTTAGGATCTAAAATTTTAGTTATTTCAAATTCAAAATCTGAAATCGTTGTTAGCTGACAGTTTTTGTCAATTTTATATCCTGCTCTCGCTTTTTCCAATTCAGTAAGATTTAGATTTAAAATATCTAATCCTTTTTGATTTTTGAAATATAAAGAAATATTAAAAACTTCATATAATTGAAGAATATTTTTTGTAAAATATTCTACTTTAAGTTCATCAATTTCTGTTTGTGTTAATCCTGATAATGTTGTATTACTTGTAATTGTTAAAAGTCTTTCAAATTCATTGTTTGGTATAGAATCTATATCACTCAACAACTGTCGAAGAAGACGATTTCTTAAGTTTAATCTGATAATTAACTTTGGACGATTCGCATTGGGTTTACTTTGCTGCGCGGCGTTTCCTGTACTTAACGTATCAATTCCAATTGAAAGACTTGGTTCAATGACTGTGAATGTTACTTCATCTGTATTATTGAATGTATGAAATTCGAAACTTTTAGGAACGTTCATTGCCTTTGACGCTAAAAACGTTTTGTATTCTGTCATTTCATTTATCCCATCCTTTTGTGTAAAATTACTCGTTGTTGCGTATTCACGGTAAAATCCACCATCCCACGTAGAACTAAATACAAAATAATCCGAAGCATCAACCGCAATTTCATTTACGAGTGGATAAACACTTTTATAAGCAGAAGTTCTAGCAATTTGCATTATATTCCCTGCAGTTGCAACTTTATTAATACCATAATTTTTAACCATCCCAGTCAGCTGAGATAAATTGTCAATTCTGGTATTTTTTAATAAAAAGTCAATTTCAAAATGATTACTCATTTCACTATCTTCTCGTAGCCAAAACGAAAGAACATCTCGTGTCTTAGGTTCATATACACCTCGGTGTCTGAGCAAAAATTCCCGGCCGCCGGTGTTTACAATGTTATACCCAACAGTTTCGATTGTTCTAAATTCATCTGGTTTGTCTTGATCTGGAGAATAGTTTAGTACATTTTCTTTAATAATAGCGTCTGGGCTTATAAATTTTAATTGATATGTATTTTCGCCTGGGTTGTACTTAGTTTCTCCGGCATCCGAAATATCAAAGTATTCAACAATCGGGTCAGAAGTATTAAATAGTTTAAATAAGTTTCCGTATGTTAAATAAAACTTAATTGACTGAAATCCAAGCGTCCCACCTTCCAAATGATATGTTTCCATTTCAGGCAGTGGAATTTGATTATCAACTTGATATGTTAAATAGTTTGGACTGTTTGAACCATTAAATAACGGACTCAATAACGGAGTAAATAATGCAGAAAAACCGTTATAATATTCGCCAGCACCTATTTTGATACTTGCCGTATTAAATACATTATCTCGGCTTTGATTATCCACACTTGTTCTAACAGTATATCTTAATGGTGAATCATTTTTATAAACAGTCAAGAAATTAAATGTAAAACCTTCTCTGCCATAGTTTCGTGCAACAACTTTGGAAAAATTTGTATTGATTGTATATATGGTCGGGTCAATTCGATAGTTATTTTGGATTGGATAAATCTCTTCAAGAACATTAAAGTTATATCTGTTATCAATATTATTAAATCCAAATTCCAACTGAGGACCTGATAAAGAAGGTGTGTATATTGGTGAAACCGAAGGGGTATCTGCTGCAATTCCCCCAAGTTTCTTATCGCCTAAATGGACATACCCACCGCCTAGCATTCCTTGTCTTGGACGAAGAACTGCAGCATCTAAATAGTCATTAAATCCTAAACTTGGTTTTGAATTATAAGGATAAAAATTACGCAATTGCGAACTTGCTGCAAGAGGAGTTGGCGTAGCTAAATCCAATAAGAACTGATTCTGCTTGTGGTTGCTTAGAATATCGTTCATAAAATATTGGAACATAAACTCTCCACTACCAGATTGTGTTCGATAATCTTGGATTCTAACTGTAATAAGAAGAACAACCCATTTCCATTTTTTATTTCTAAATACTTGGATGTCTACAGGTTTTTGTTTTGCATACGGCTCGAACGGCTCAAATCTTGTAATTGCCGAGAATTTATAATCATTAAATTCTGAATTATCCAGATTTAAAGGCCGACCTGGTAGTGTCTCGTTAAACGAAAGTAGCTGAATTTTTCCACCTCGGAATAGCGTTTGTGATTGTCCAATTCCGTCATTATATTTAAAAAATGTAAATCTTTCATCTCTTGGTTTTGGAATAGGTTCACCGTTGTAATTTAAATCAGAAGGATAACCAACTGAGAAATATTTTGTAAACCAATCGTTTGTGTTATCAGATGTAAATAACTCATACCAAGATTTACTTTTTGTCACCACATCTGAAAGTTTAGAAAAGAAATACCCTCGAGTCGATTCCAAGTTGGAAATTGGATAATCCTTGGGAACACTATCTAAATAAGGAAATTCCTGTGTTAGTAATGCTGTCTCTGAAAAGTCAACATTTTCTGCAGGCGAGATATTTGCAATCCCAAATGCCATTGAATTATTTAATCGGTAATAGTTGTCTCTGGCATCAGTACCTTCTTGCGCCCATTTATTGATATAAGGAACTACTTTTGATTTTACTGCCCAATCTTTATTATAATTTTCTCGAAGTCTATCATATTCAGAAAATAACAATTGATAAGTAAAGGCATTGATAAATTCGCCATTCTGTTTTAATTGCTCAATAACGTCGGCATCTCCAATACTTGTAATATCTTGAATCCCTGCAAATCCGTTAAACGTTGCAATATCTTGGTCAACTGTATAATTTGCATTTGTGATTGTAATACTATCAGCACCACTCGATTGATATCTCAATCTAAATAATGTTGGATAAATTATATCACCATCCGGAGTATACAAATATCTTCTGTCATAGTTTCTTCTTCCTGCTGCCGTGTACTGTTTTCCAGAAACAAACACAGTTTCAGATTTATACGGATATTCGTTAATATCATAATCGTAAAAAGGATAGAAAGTATTAAGTATAATACTTTTTGAAGTATCTAATCCGTCCATTACAATTGTATCAATATCGAGCCATTCCTTTCGATTTCCGTCATAAGCTGAAATCACCATTGTGAATGTTGCAGTTGTAGTTTGAGTAATTTTGTAATTATTAAATGGATATAGTTCAATTGTGTCACCTGACTCGAGAGTTTCAGATTCAAAATATTTTATAGCTTCCAATGTTGGTGTATAAGCATAATCTGACAGAAAATAATCAAAGTCAAATGCTTTAATTGGATATACACTAAACACACCCATAGTTGGGCGATAGACACTGTATGCAACTACTCTTTTATCCGGAGAATAAAAAAACTCTTGGGTTGGGTCATCCAACTGTATAATTGCTTTTGTCTGATAGTTGGCATATCCGTTCAAATACTCTTCAGCATCAAATGTCGGCTCTTCCAAATAAGGTAATGAATAAACAAGTTTTCCTTGAACTTCCCAGCCTTTCATTCGGCGATACATTTCCTTTAAGCACTGATACCATTGTTGATAGATTACTGTATCATTTAAAATGCTGATTGAGCCAATTGTTAATTCACTATTTCCGGTTATGGTTGCTGAATTGCTGATAGAAATTTCAGTTGCTCGAATGTCTGAAACAATTGTCCCAGCTGGGATTCCGTTTCCAGAGACAGTCGCACCGATATACATCCCAGTTGGCGAAATGGAAATATTATTCGAGCCTGTAGTTAAATTAACAGTTCTTTTAATTTGTCGGTTTTGATAATATTTTTCAGCATCAGTAATTCCTATTGCCGCACGATTTCTTATTCTTTTAATTCCACCAACAAATAATTGCTCAACCACCAACTCAGAAGTTATTGTGTAAACTTGTTCGTGAACAGTATTAAATGGTATTTGTTTAATATCAATACTAAAAGGTAATCTCGAATCAAAATATCGGTCATCCGTTGTTGGGAATGTAAAATTATAAACTGGCATTACCCCAGTTGTTATTGCGGTTGCATAAGTAGTTGGGTCCACATATCTTCTTACAAACACAGTGGTGAGGTTTACACCTCGTGAAATTCTAACAAAATAGCTACCAGCAATATTATAAGATGCCGGTTGGTCAACCATTTCAGGAAACACATTTGTTAAATAATAGTTAGGTCCACCTGTGCCGTTATAATCAACTAGGCTAAGTTTCGTTCCTCTATCAACATTTGCGTCTTCATAAAAACCAAGGTTTTCATAAATGCTCGTTTGTTTTAGATTTCGTATAAATGTAATACTATTTCCTTCTTCAAACTGTAATTTTGATTTCAAATAGACAACTCTCCCGTCAGCCCATGCCGTTACTGGTATGTTCTGAAAGGAATTTATACACATTGCTAATGCACCAGCAACATCCTCTGGGCTACCTTCATTACTAAATTGTGATATCCATTCAAAACTATTTGGATCATACTGTGGGTAATCCCACGCATCTCCAGCGGGTAATCCAATTCCGCTAGCAATCATTTTCCATGTAAACTGCTCGTAACCGGTCTTATATTCCGCATCCAAAGCTGATGTAGTTAAAGTTCCCGGAAGGACAAATTTTTGAATTACTGGAAAATCAACTTCAATTCTCCAAGAATCCAAAACAGAATATGGTGTAATTCCAAAGGAAAGTAAATTGATTGTTAGATAATTGTCTATATTTAACAAAAATCCAAGAGGCGACAGAAAATAAGTAGCCTCCCCGGTTAATGAATTTGCAAGTAAAGCATATTGTCCAATAGAGGTTGTCGGCGATGCGTTTTGCGGACCACCGATATTAACAACATCCATCTGAGTTGTTGATGTAATTGCAGTTATCTGATAATATCCACCCGTAACAATGTAAATCTTTTCCCCGACTGAAAACCCACTTGTGTTTCCAATTGTTAGTGTTACAGAACCACCTACTGCTGGTTGTGAAAAACCTGCAGCTAATTGGTCGACTGACTGATTAATAAAATATTGAACAGATACAGATGTTGGGGTTACATTTGTTATTTGAACATAATAAGTATTAGCCCCACCAGCGTCATTGTACCTTTTGACTTTAATAAGTAATTCTTCATCTGTTTCAAAAACGCCTGTTCCGTTATTATCTAATAAATGCAATCTCAATTGAGAATTTCCACTTCCAAGCAAATTTGCAGGGAATTGTGAGACAATATCATTAACGCCGCCGTATTGGCTAATGTTCTCCGAATTATCAAAAAGTTTTAATTGTGTTACTCGTCGATAATCAGTAGTCCCCGGATATCCATAATCAACTTCTTTAATTTCAGTTATTCGTTTAAAAACATCATCCCGGTCTTTGATATAAAATAGACGTAATGGGTCATCTACCATTGTCGGCAATGGAAATTTCCCAACAACCAATCCTGGGTTCTCGGGAAGATTAGTTCCATTAACTGAATATGTGCTGTTATGATAATAATTAACAGGTATCTCGATTCCGTTTGGATTATTCTGTATGAATGTTCTAAGTGTGTACGGTTGTCCATCAACACCTGGCTTTGGTGCTGGTGTTTGCTCAAATATTTTTCCTAATACTGTTGGTTCAATTTCAAATTCTGCTAATTGATTTTCCGAAACATATAAACCAATGTATCGGTTAATACTATATAAATCTGCTTCTTCATCGTCAAACAAAAATTCCAAGTTCATCAGGTTTGTACTGATAATTCCATTTCGTTGGAATCCATCAGTTATGTACTCTTCGAACTCTTTAACAGGACGGTCTTGTGTATAGAAATCATATAAATACTCGCCCTTTCCGGTCATTGTTGCTTTTTGGTATGATATACCGTTCCAATAAGTTGCAGTATCTTGGTCCCAGGAAACATCCAATGGGCGTTCTTTATACCTCGGGTCATTGATAATTTTTCTTAGATACCCACCTAGCTTACTCGTTTCTCGAATATCGAATGATTTAATAATCCGAGCATCTTTAAAATATTCAGATATTGCATCCTTTTTGTTGAAATCTGAGTAATAGCTTTCTGGGTCAATTGGATGATTGACTCTTAAAATAATAAAGAAATCCGGCAACTTTTTACGAATCCACAAAGGTGCTAAAAATGAATAATTCTCATCATAAAATTTACTTTTTAATTGAGTTATTCCATAATTATAAAAATTATCAAACTGTTGATAGTACTCAGTTTTATTATTTAAATACTGATTGTCAAATTGATAAAGGCCAAAAACAGTTTCAGTTGGAGTATTTCCATTTTTAAAAAATGAGTATAAATCCCTTTGATAAGTTGAATTTGTGCTGATTGCAAATCTTTTATATTCACTTTTTGCTAGTTCTTCATTTGCATCAAATGAGTTTAACCAAATATCACCAACTGAGTCTGTTGTAATTTTAACATTTCCACTTAACTTTGGGTTTGTTTTTAGTAATGAAAAACTTGTTTGGTCTTCGTACAATGGTTCTGTGAAGCTATATTGGATGCCATCCATGTCCCTTTGTGTTCGGGCATAATTTTCTGGGTACCCAAAGAAATGGATTTCTTGGAAGTCCAAATTAGTTGCAGGTCCTACGTAATCTTTGACACCAAATGCACCCGATCCTAAATACGAATTAACCAAATTTCTTAAATTTGGATCTGATACAACTGGCAATTCTGCAATTAGAATATTTAATTTCAGATGACTAGCGTCTTCGCCATTATAGTCAATTCGGATTGTTGCTCCTCTGGTTTCAAGATTATTATTGCTATTAGATGCTATAAATGGTGAAAAATTATTCGATGGTATGACTATTAATTGTTTTATTTTTCTTTCAACGTATCCCGTTCCAGCAGTTCCGGGTGCACCTAATGGAAGATTGTTAATAGTTCCGTCAAACGGATTTGGCACCGTGGTGTCATATGTATAGTCAATAATAGAAGAAGATGTATAAATTGTCTGGGCCTGTGTTGGGGCATTTACGCAATTGATATTCCAAGAACCGCTGTCTTCTGAATAAACCCCAAAAGTAAATAGCCCAGTCAATCCTGTTGCCGCAACAGTAAAAGGATTGTCAAAAGTAAGTTCAACTGCGGTACCGCCTTGTACGACACCTGTGATTTCCGTTGGAAGTTGCACTCCTAAATTCTCATAACTCTTTAATGTTAAATTAGTCCCAAGATGATTATATCCACCGGAAAGTCCTGGAAACGGATTGCTAGGCTGTGAAATAATATTTCCAGTAGTGTTTGAAGTTTTTTCAATCTCAACGTCAGCGATATGAGTTTCAAACGTATTTGGTTGAGGATATAATACCAAGCATAAATAATTATTTGGATCAATTGCACCTGGTTCCGCACTGTCATTTCGGGTAATTGTTAAGAAATAACTACTTTTTCCCTGCAGAACTATTTCTCGCTCACAGTCTATTTTATAAAAATTAGGACCTGTCATTTTATATTGTTAGTGTTTTAATTGTATTTTTGTTGTAGACAATATTTTGTAACTCTTTGTTAATTACAGGAGTTGCGGTAGCAACAACTTGGCTTAATGATGTTTTCTTATATGCTGCACTTACTTGAATATCAAATGAGAAAACAGATTCGTCTTGTGTATAAACGTCTAAACCAATTCTTCTACTATATTGTAATTGTTTCGGATATACTGTTGTTCCATTATAACCTCCAACGTAGCCATTTCCAGCGCCACCGGCGGGGCCGTAATAGTCTTCCATTCGGAATTGGAAAATAATTGGAATTAGGATTGCATTATTATCCCCGGTTTCAACTTCTTTCTTGGAACGAGCATCTGTTCCGTCTACATTTAATTGATTGAAAGTTGATGGCCCAACAAATAGATATGAACCGCAAGTCTGTTCACCAATTAAATAACGGTCGTCGGCAATGAAACCAAATTTATCTGGTAATTCGTTTAAACTGCTTGGAGAGTATGGTGTTGCTGTTGTTGTATTAGCTAAAAATCTTTGATAATAAGCCAGTTGTGGTGACCATTTTCCAGTTGACGATACGCTAGAATTTACCCCAAAGGCATGAACGAATCTTGATACTGCCTCATTTGCTAATGGAAATCCAGTTGTTGTATCAATTGTAACATCTGGCGTTTGGAAGCTGTTAACACCTGACAGGTTAATAGCCGTTCCGCTATTTAAAGCAGGATGGTCAGTATGAATGCAAAAAGCAGAAACTGTACCATTTCCGTTTGGCAATGTTCCAGTATAGGTACCTCTCCAAATAAAAGGTTCAGTCCCGGTTGTAGGAACAGTTGGAACCAGTTTTCTATTAATTAAAGTGGGCGTTTCAATGTAAAGAGGATTTAATAAACCAATATCAGTAAATCGACTAAACATAAATTGTCCTGTTGTTTGTCCACTTTGATAATATGCGGTTGTGTATTTATTTGCATTATTAGTATCAGATGCACCTACACTTGTTTGAACAATTGGTGTTCGGTCATATTTACGGAATTTATTGTAGTCGCTATCATTGCTTGGCGCAAAAAGAGTACTTGAAATTGCAGCATACGGCGAACCTACACCAAATGTTGGAATTGGCGGGGTTGAAATACTTGTTAAAGTTGTTGGCAGTGGCCCTCCGATTCCACCTGGAAATACAGAAACTAATTGTAAAGGTGTTGCTTCGCTATTTTGTATTGCAACTTGATAAGTTTTATTAACAATTGCACCTCTTTGTTCATTTGCCGGCAATAAATCAACATAGTCTCGGTAGTACCCAGAAAATAATTGAATAACATCTCCGGTATTGATTGCTACTTTAGCATTATTGTCTGGGTCAATAATAAAAATTGCAATTTTTCCAGCAACTCGATTTAAACGGTCTTCTAACGTGGCAATTCTTGTTTCGTATTCTTTGAGTTTTTCATATAAAGAAATAACATTTCCCTCAGATGTATAGAAATTTGAAGAAACCACATCAGCATTATGTGCATAATATCTTTCGGCTGCATTGAACGAACTGCTCAGGTGTGTATATAATCCTTGAGCCTGAAGGTCGGTTTCAACTCTAACAATAATAGATTCACTTGATGCTTCTTGAAGTGCAACTGTTGCTTCGTCTTCAGTAATCAAATCGGTTGGGAACTCAATTGCAACTGTTGCTGATGGCTCAGACAAAAGTGGATTTAATGGCCATCCCGCTTCTGAAACTGAAACAATATAAAATTCAACGGTTTCACCTTTGCTAATCGGAATATCTACTTGATTGATATTAATAATATCTGCATCTTCAACGTTTTCTTCAGCCCAAACGTATTTGCCGGTCCCAACATCGTAAACCTTAGGTCTGATTTCCGATTTGACCATTTGCAAATTACTGTATGTTCCTCTTTTTACTTGTCCATTTTGATCTGTATATTCGTATTGTTTGACATTACTTTGACTGCCATCCGGGCGAACATACCGATAATAAGTATAGAATTGGATTACACTTTGCGAACCAGTTTTAGGATCGAGTTTTGGATTTGGAATTCCAAAAAAACCTCGGATTCTATATTTAGGTGAATCCAATGCTGCAGGCGCATCCTTTCCAATTGCAGTTAATTCATTAACAATCGAAGAATAAAGTGAAGATTTTGAGCCAAGTTCACGGATCAAACTATCCAAATCATTTTTTACTGCTCTTCTTTCAGTATCTGAATTAAACTTTTGAGAATTGAGAGTTTCTTTCTTTTTATCAATTGCCTTTTCCAATTCAACAATTTCTGAAGAAAGTTTAACTTTATCAGATTGTTTTTTTCTGATACTTTGAACAGTTGCTTGATCCAATTTATGGTCGTTGACTAAAACTACACTAAAATTAGTAGCGTCAACCACCGGAGCGTCTGGAGTCAATCCATCAACTGCAGAGATTTGATTTTCTTTTGCCTGACTTAATAGTAAATTTCCAAAATCTAAAACATTATCTTGGTAAAATTTTTGCATTGTTACCTGCCCAGTTTCACCGTCAATATTTAAATCATTTGTTGAGAACGAAATACCAGGAGAGTAAATAGTTGAAATAAGATTTTCCTCATCATTCACAGTTCGGAAAAATACAACCAGGCTTTCATTGAATCCGATACCTACATTTACCGTTTTTGGTGAAAAGGTCTCAGAGTAATATTCAATAGATTCTCCAACTACGATTGGGTCATATCCACTTAACCTGCGTAATCTAACAAATTTTGTGCTTGCATCTATTTCGATAACTTCGTATAAAGATTCGGCTTTTATCATTCGGTCGCCCGGTCGTAAAACTTGAGTGTCCTTGGTCAATGATAAGTTATCTGTGTAAGTTAATTTGTTTAATAAATACCAACGTTTTGTTGAAGTTGTATTGTCCGGATTTGTAACGGTTCGGTCTTCAGAATTAACCACAACAAAATCACCTGAGAATCGAACAATTGAAAGCGGAAGATCAATAACTTCATCATCTATAAAATAGTTGATACCATTTTTCTGTAAGTCAACCATCAAAGAGACATAATCCAAGTCATTTCTACCTTTCAAATTGTCAGTGTAATAAGCAACCTTTCGATCTGTATCAAGATTTAAAATCATTCTTTTAACATACACCTTTGACTCTTGCTGTGGTATATAAGGTGTAACATCAAAACTTACTTTTAGTGCCGGGGTATATAAGCTTTCAAAAAACCAATTGTTCTCAGCAATAAATTTTGTCGGAACAGTAACTTGTCCAATTGGTTTTGGATTTTTAATGTATGCTGCTTGGTAGATTTTTTTAAACGAACCGTCCGGCATTCGGATGAAAGCGTCACTACCATCAAATCCCATCAACTTCTGGATTGTTGTGTCAATTCGAGCAATGCTACTTTTTAGATATCCAAATGAAGGTATACTGTAAGTTTGTACTGTTCCATCGAGACCTGTTACACTTATCTGTACGGTTTCTGAATTTGAAATCGTTGCAGTTTGAACTTGTTGAAGTGTAGTTAAAGCATTATTTTGCAATCGGATAAAATTTGCTAAAATCGTAGCAAAACTATTATCAGTTGTATTTGGATTTGTTGCCATCTTTATTATTTATATATGTATTTTAAAAAATATCAGCAGTAAACGTATAAGTTGCTGGGTCTAAGCAAACCAATTCAATCGTGGGTGCATTATTTCTGGATTCAAAATCTAAGTAAGAAACAAATGCAATTTCAGCTGAGTACGGGAATCCCGTATTTAATTTGTCCAACGCATCTGAGTAGATAATAAAATTAAAACTTCCATTGCTGTTATCTAAATCAATTCCATTTGTAAATGAAATTCGAATTATTTGTCCTTTTTCCCAAGTCAATTGTGAGTCATCAATATAGACAATAACATCTCGGTCAACAATCAAAGGATTACCAGGTGAACCATCTGTAATTTTTAAATAATTACTAAATGTGTTTAGTTGATGTATATATGCGTAGTTAGTTGGGTTCGCTGCAAAGTCACTTAGGATACTTACTTGTGGACGAGTTCCAACATTAAACGCTTGATTACTATTAATTACCTTAACTTGACCCGCTTGCGATTTGTCTAATATAATTCCTTGCCCCTGAACTAAGATATCTAGGTTATAAGACATCTCAACCGAAGTTTTATTTTGGTAAATGTTTGTGATTTCCTGGTAGTTTCTTTGGATTAAATTGAGTAAGTTTTGCGTGTTTGCATAAATTGCTGCATTATCAGAAACTGAATCAACCAATTCTGCAATTTGTAATTTAATCTCTTCTGCATTTTCATTTGTTAAGATAAATTCTTGAAGTTCACTGAATTTAATTTGCAAGTCACTAATTACTTGTTGATTTCCCGTTAATAAAGTAACAGCGGTCATCATCTCATTTAACGCCTCCATATACAATTCCAATGAATATGGATTGTAGTTATTAATGTTTGTCTCAATTGCAGTGTCTTGAGTATTGACATCAAATTTCAAATTAACTCTGAAAGAATACGAGTTACCATTTTCACCCGTAAGTGAATTTGGTTTATATTTTGTCAAGCGTGGAATTACCCCGCCTCCTGCAGGTAGAGGATCAACATTGTCTAAGAAAAGAACGCCAAACAAGTTGGTAGTACTGTTACTTGGATTTGCAGGGTCGTATAAATCATAATAGATTAGGACTGCATTAAAATCAAAAGTCTGAGCATTTGCAGTTTCGTTAAATGTTCCGAAATCTTTAGTTTGCAAACTACTGATTCCCGAATAGACGTCCGGTAAAAATTCAAGTGAAATACCGTCAAGTTTTGAGCGAGTATATTCAACTTCTTTATTGACACTTTCAATTTTAAATCGGTCATTTGCCGAATTACCAAAGGAACTAGGTTCTAGGAAATAAGTATTCGCAATCGGATTGCTAAACCACCATTGGAAGCCAGGATTGCCGTTTTGCACCCAAGCGTTTAGTGTTGTATTGAAATAGTAATAATTACCAGTTGCGCCAAATGGGTCGGTAACAGTAAAAGTAAACCCATCGCTATCATAAAACGCAAATGTGCTGAGTCCTGCAGGTTGGACTGAACTTGCGTCCCTTCCAAAAAGATATTCGGCAGCTAAAGGATTAGCAGGTTGGTTTGTAAATATTTGGCCCGGACCGTAGTTGTTATCAGAAATTGCATTAAATAAAACTGTCGGCGTATTTCCGTGAGATGTCGGGATGTAAATATAAACTTCACTAAAGGCATTGATATTATTTTTAACATTGTTAATAATATTAATGTCTCCAATATAACGAACTACCTTTTTATAAGTCGGACTGTCGTTTTCTTCAACCCAACGAAGACCGTAAACACTTGACGAGATTTCACCAGAAACTGCTTCACGGAAACGAATTGCGCCCATTTCCTTAAGCCATTTAAAGAAAACCCTTTCAGATACAGTTCTGTCTACTGTTGCATCATATTGTGGATTACTGGCAATAATTGATTCCAGGTTCAAACAATAGTTTTGGAAACTTTCAGCAAAGTAATCGTTTTCAGTTTTTGAGCCGTCAATTTCGGTGTAAGCGCCGGGTGTATTTGATAGCCCGATAAAGTTTTCGCCCAGAGCTGGGTTTCGAATATCTGGGATATTCAATAAAGAAAATTTTGAAAATTTAAATTTCTTTTGCGAATTGTTGAATGTTAATCCAAGATCTTCAGAAGCTGAAGAAAACGTGTAAAAAGTCCCACCCTGTAGGCGAATAGGTTTAATTAACGGTGCTATCATATTATTACTATTTTAACGAATATTTAAGTTATATATCATAGCCGCTACTCTATATCTTTTTTTAGAAACAAAAAAAGTTGACAAATTTCAAATCTGCCAACTTTCGTTTGTTTTTTATTTTTATTGGAGAGGTGTTATCATTCGTTTCACATCCGAAACAATTTTAACTATAAGATATTTCAATACCTTCTCCACCAGTACCATCTTCTAATACAATAGTTTCTCCATTTGAAAATTCTAACTGTACTTCATACAGATCTATTTTTACATTTTTAATAGCAGTATTTTTTATTTGTGTTTCATCACCTGATGCAATATCTATATCTGCACCACCAGCACACGCAAAAGATATATTTGTAGTAGGAGTTACTAAAACAAACTCACCTGACTTGGTTAAATATTGAGCCTTAATAATTTGCTTACCAGCGCTTATCAATTTTTTTTCTTCCGGCGAGTTGTTTGCTTCATTTAAGAAGCCTTCGAAATCTTGAATGTGTTTCATATTGTTTATTTATCTTTTTATTTATAATTTTCAACATTTTCGGTAAAGATATTACTAAAATCTTTTTGTAGTATTTCTAAAAATTTCTTAGGATTAGAAACAAATCCTGAATATGAAATATATCCTTCAATGTTAACAAGAACAGTATCCGTTCCATTAATTTTCTTTTGTATAACAGTTACGTGTGGTTCATTAAACAATTTACCACTTCCATTACTAGGAGCTTCAAACTTTTTAATTGTTTTTTGAAAAGAATCCGTAAAGTCTTTAGTTAAGTTATTAATAAATGCTTTCTCTTTACTCTTTTCAATTATACCGTTATGATAAAATGATGTTTGAACTTTAACATCAGTAACATCTCCGTTATTAACTTTACGTTGCATTACAGACATACCAGGCATACTATCACCCTTTGTGTCAACCGCTGCATTTTTCATATCAGCCTCATTAATAAATTGTTCAAATAGTTTAATGTGTTTCATAATGTTTTGTTTTTTTATTTATTTCTGGCATTTCCTAAGGCATCACCAAAGTCCAATGCTACTTTCACTAATTTTTTAATTTCTAAATCAATTGACAAACATCTAAATTTCATTGTTGGGGCAAAAAGCATTGCAAAACCCCAACGGTGGTGTCCGTCAATAATAAAGTTGTCACTTGATACCACAGAATTTTTACTTTCAACAATTGCAATTGCTTTGTTTAAGCCATGCTCCAAAAATCCAATGCACTCATCAAAATAGATTTGTTCTTGAATTGGTTTTAATTTATTGGCAGGAATCGGCTCAAATTTTGCACTTACTTTATCGTCATCTTCAACACCATCTAGTTTCCCGGCAGTCATAAAAACTTCAGCATTTGTTGTATTGATAATCAAACCTTTTGTTGTAAAATCAAAATAAGGTTTATGGACATCTATCAACCCGTCAGTTAGTTTATCTGCAAACAAACTCACATCGCCACCAGATAACACTGGCATATCTTTTCTTTTGGTTTTACCTGTAACAACCCATTTTTGTAAAGTTAGAAAATTACGTTCAAACTCTTTTTGGTCAATCCATTCAAAATATCCTTTCTCTTCCATTAACTTCACAGCAGTTTTGATGTCGATTTTTGCGACTTCATATTTACCAGCATCTCGTCCGCCGGCTTCCGCAATAAAACTTTCAAATGTTTTGATGTGTTTCATATTTATATTTTTTTATATGAGATGTAATGCCCACTGAGAACTTGTACTCATTTTCATATTTATTAAATAATTCTTTTTATACTTTTCATTATAATAGCCAGAAATAGCCAAAAAAGCATTAAGATGATGGTAGTTTTCATTTTCTAACTCATCGTGTACTGTGTCCACATTGCTGCTGATATGTTTTTCAATTCCCGCTTTTTCTATTTCAGAATTCAACATATCAATATATTTTTTCTGTTTTGCCAAGTCTTCGTAAATATCGTCTGCGCTTTGAAAGCCCAATGTAGCCCATCCTTTGTCGGCAATATCCATTAAGGTACTAGCTATTTTCAAGCCGTATAAATTTTCATTTAAGAAATTTTCGAAATCTTTAATGTGTTTGTGTTCCATTTGAATATAGTATTATTTTTAGTATGTAATATCACCAGCGGATGCTTGAGTAATATTTAGTACTCTCCATCCCGAAGCATCAGCAAAAAGTGTCACTGCAAGCTTTCGGACATCATTACTGTTTGTTGGAGTAACATCGCTCATTCTGATTCCATTTACAGCGTTAACAGCACCTGGCGCAAAGTTGGTTGCTGATATTTGGAAAAATCCGGATGCTAGTAAAGCTCCTGCCGCGCCATCAATAATTACTGTTAAGATTTGTCCAGGTGTACTACTTGCGACAGTCGGTAAAATGATACCTTCACAATCATTAGGCGCTATGCCATTGTACGTTGACAAATCCACTCGTAACACACTATGTCCAATAACACTCGTTATCTGTCTTACAGTACCTGAACCGGCGAGTGATTGGAGATTAATTGCTGGAGCACCAGTTGTTCCTTGGTATAATTGCTGGTTTGTTATTTCATTCGTAAACGTGCTTCGGATACCTGATGTAAATGACCAAGGACCACCTACTGCAGAACCAGTAAAATTAATATTTCTACCGATTGTCATATCTAATGCAACAGAAGCGCTTTGTGAGACACCCATATCCAAAAGAACATTCAAATTACCTTGAATTAGTGCAGTTGCTTCACAGTCAAATATTTGTGCTGTAGTTGGATTTGTATATCTTCTAATCAAAGCATTTCCAACATTCAAAGAACCACCAGGTGTAAACGAAGTGTCTAATCTAGTTTCTAGCGTGTTGATTGCATTTGAAACTCTCTTAAAATTATCATTGATTGTAATCCTTGAACCAGCGATATTATCGCCTCCTAAAATTTCTGTTAATGTTATTACTGCCATTGTGTTTTATTTTTTAATTTGCTTTTAGTATATATCAAAGCAAATTTTAGTTTTTTATTTATTTTTAACTTTTGAATACTGTAGATCTGCGGACTCTTTCCATTTTGGGTCAAACCAAAACTTTCGTCCTGTACTATCTTTTACCGATGCACTCGATTTTTTACTATAACATTTCATCCATTCATTAAAATCTTTTGCACTTGCTCCAGTAGGGTTGTGCCAATCTTTTAATTGTCCACCACCCATTTGATAAGTATCTCTAAATGCTAAGTGGATAATTGTTGTCAGCTGATTTAACTCACCAATTGTTAGTTGGTTTGCGGGTTGGAACGGATTGCAATCTAAACGATATAAAACCTCAGATCTCACATAGTTGCCCACCCCATTAAACCATTTTTGGTTCATTAAGACTTCACAAAGTGGCTTATTGAAATCTTTATGTTTCCAAAAATGGTTTAATAGATTTTCACGAAAAAGATCATATTCGGTAAGAGGACACGGACTTCTGTTTGCACTCCATCCAGCTGTCCATCGCCATTTTGCAAATCGGCGCATATCAAAAAGTAGCAACCAATTCCCACGAGTTGATCTAAATCTTAAATGGGCGTGCTTCATTGCTTTTTCTAATTGAGGTGCTGTCTTTCGCATATAGACCCAATTTCCACTCATTCCCATATTGCATAGGAGATTCTTTTGAATCTCGTCAGTCATTGAACCGCCAACTTGTTTAAGTGTTAGTAATAATTCCTTTCCGCGAGATTGCGCAGATACTGTAAAAACTCCACCTTTGAATGGGTCGTCTTCAGTTTGAATTTTTGTTTCTTGAGATTTTTTCATATAATTGAAAAAACCTTCTTCTCTTTGGGCGTAATTGATAAAATCCGCCATAATTTTAACTTCACTTAATTCGGGCATATTATTCGATATTTGACATTTTTTTTAATAGTTCAATCATGGTTTTAACGTCCTTCTCACAATAAGTGGAAATTCGGTCAACATTACCTTTCCAAAACTCTGAATGAACTTGACTTCCATCAATATCGTCTTTAGGCGTCGGCACACCCATTGCATATGCAGCTTCCTCAAAAGTACATGGGAATGTTGAGAATCCTCTCCACATATCTCTAAGGTCAAGAATTGAAACTTCCCATGGTTTTTTCTCAAAAGTATCTAATGAATTTGGAACACTTAATCCGTTTGCCATGAGCCTTCGATTAATCCATGGAATGTCAAACTGTTTAATGTTCCAGCCAATCGGTGTCATTCCACGTTCTCCGGCACGAGCAAAAAGCTGATAGATGAGTTTCATCATTTCAGATTCAGATTCAGAGCTAATTGTTTTGACAGTCATCTCTCCATCCTTATAAACACCGTATGACAAACAAACAATTCTTCCGAACTCTGGGTAAATTGCAACACTTTTGGAATATGATTCTTCTAAAGAATCCGTGTTTGGTTTAAGATAAAGTTCCCATTTTTTTTCCCAGATTTTTGCGCCCATTCGGTCATGGTTACTAAGTTCGAAATAGTCTTTGTATTGTCCCGCAGTTTCAATATCGAAAAAAAGTAATTTGTTAAATCTTTCTTTGCTAATCATTTGGATATTTTTAATGTTTGATAATTTCAACAGTATAAATATAACACAAAAATACGAGACTTGCAAGGAATCCTCGGATTTTTTCTAAAAAATATATTCATTTACATATAATCTCATCAGAAACCTAGTATTTATATGTGGTTGCATATAATTTAATAACCATTTTTTTGTCTAGCTCTATTTTCTTTGTTCTTACTCATATAAAAATTATACATCTCTTGAGAAGTCATTCCAATTGACGCCGCATAGTTCATAAAGAAATGTAGCATATCCACAATCTCAAATTTGCATTCAATTTGATCTTCTTCAGAAAGATCTGAAAATTTCATATCTGTGTATTTTGAATAGTCCTTTTTCCAAAGTTTCCAAATCGCGGAACCTCCATTTGAAACTCCACCCAATGCATCTGTTGCCTCATGGATTTCATCAATCATGGCGTGGGTGTTCATATGCCAGAAATTCATAACATCCCGAAGTGACATATTTTCGAAATCGTAACCATAAACATTTTTTTGAGTTTCAGCTTGAAGATTTAAAATATCACCTAACGTATCTTCATTAATTTCAGTACGATCTGACCATACGTCTTCAATTTCCAAGTGTGCGCATTTATTGTCTGTGTTTGCCATAGTTTATTAGTTTTTAAAATTAGTAATATAAATTATATGTGATAAATAGATTATAGTTTTTATAATTATTTTTTAAATAGTCTTTAATTCTAAAACTTTTTAGTCATTTTAGTCATAAAAAGAATAAGTAAGTTTAGGAAGGTAAAGATTACTTAAAGAGCTTATTTTATTATTTCATTTTTAAAAACAATTCAATGAAAGAAATTTCTTTAAATGGTGGCATGATGTCACAACCCGAAAACTATCAACCTAGTTTTAATCCAAAAGACCTGCCTTGGATTGGATGTGAAAAAGGACCACAGTTGTTTGAGGCTGCTTATGTATTTAAACGTCTTTCTCCACTATTAAGCCCGACTGGCAAAGAAGAAGCCGTTCCTGCTGAGGTTGTAGTTTGCAAACAATGTGGAAAGGTTCCGGCTTTTATTTATGACAAGATCTCAGATTTCCCTGAAGACCTTAAATCAACGTGTGGTAGTGGAAAATAGACCGTTTATTGATGCTCGATTAGAAGTTCAATGGGTCCCAGAAATTAATGGATGGGGTGTTTTTGCATCTGCTGATATTCCGACTGATACAATAGTTGAAAGAGCTTCTTTAATCGTATATCCAGAAAAAATATCCGATATGACATTTTGGATGCTTCAAGCGGAAGGTGTTAAAAGTGAAGATATGATCTTAGACCGATATTTGTTAAAATGGGATGAATCATCTTCAGCAGTTCCATTGGGATGGGCCGGATTATATAATCATTCAAATCAAAATAATGCAACCTTTCAAAATTGCGGTGAAGATGTGTTGATTGAAATCCGGACCATCAAACCAATTCTTGCAGGTGACCAATGCTTAGTCAGTTATGGCGACCAATGGTTCAAAGCAAGAGGATATGTTAAGAAGGTTGATTTTTAATATGGTTAAGAATCTTTTTAACAATTGGATTTCTAACGCTGTCATCTTCTGTAAACGAAACTACTCCAATCTCTGAAAAATCACTGAAAGTGTTGATTAGCCATCCTAATCCACTTTCAGTTTTTTTCTTTAAATCAACTTGGTCACCGTCACCCATTAAGATAAGTTTTGACCTATCGCCAATACGGGTAAGAATTGTAATTAAGTGTTCCTTTTTTAGGTTCTGAATTTCATCAACTATGATAAAACTATCATCAATTGACCGTCCACGGATAAATGCAAGTGGAACAACTTCAATCAATTCAGCTTTTTCAAGTTCGATTGTTAATGGCTTGCCAATAATTTTATAAAAGTTATCCATAAAGGAAAGCATAACAGGTTCCATTTTTTCTTTAACGGTCCCCTTTAAAAAACCAATCTCTTCTCCGTCCAATACGGTGACGCTTTTTGCAACAATAATTTTTTGATATGTGCCTTTCGCCAACATTGCTAATGCCTCGGCACAAGCAACATAAGTTTTCCCGGTCCCAGCAGGACCTGCACAAATTGTAATTTCATTTCCTTTAATTGATTCAATCAGTTTTTTCTGGGTTTCTGTTTTGCATTTTAATTTTACTGAAATTTTGTTTCTAAGCGCCTGTGAGGGCAGGAGTGGATCCATGTCGAAATCCTGAACTGTTTCTTTTTTCCTTCTAGCCATAAACAAGTTTTTTTTAATGTAGAAATTACACCTTTACGGTTTTCACGGTAACACCTCGCTCATTTTCTACTTCTTTTGCGAGAATTAAATTTTCATCGTGGTCATCAAAAAAGATAAATTCTTTATACCCGGTATCTACTAATTGGTGGATTGCTTGTTTTTTTCGAACTGAGATTCCTCCTGTAAATCCAAAGGCAGGGTCATTAACCGCATAGATTAAATCTGTATGAATTCGGATACCGTTTTCATCAAAAAAATTCTTAATCATCTTTGCATCAGACCTTGCTGTGATAATCCCAACGTGCCAACCCGTATTATAAAAGTTTAATAATTGCCGCATTACTGTGAAAATCCAAGTCGAGTTTCTCAAAATATCAATATCTTCAAACTCTTTATACGAAAGCTTATATTTAGGCGACTGTAGTTCTTTAAAGTGATTAAACTCTTCAGATGACATTTTTGCCACGACTTTTTGTGTATGAACGTCTAATACTTGAATTTGTGCTGATGAAATAATTAGTGTATCATCCAAGTCAAAGACTGCAATTTTTTGACTGCCTTTCCCACTAATTATCGCTTCGGTTAGCGGATGTTTTTTGTGTAGATTTCTTCGCTCCATTGTGAAGTATTTTTTTGTAAATCATCAAATGTACTTGCAACACTAATTGCAAACTCAGATCTAGACAACCAATCATTTTTTGTCCATTGTTCCCAAACTGGGTCTATATGTAATTGTGCTCCGGTATTTATTTCTTGAACTTTGGCTCTTGTTTTTCCTGTGTAACCAATTCCTGTTCCTAATATGTCAAAAGTAGAACCACTTCCAGTTGTCCCTGCAGCACTAAATGTAATTTGATTTTTTGTAATTCCTGTAATATATGTATTTGCTGGGAAATTACTCGATGCAATTTTACTGCCAATAAACCAATCTGATAAATACTGATTTGTTGGTAAATCAACTTTGTCGTCTCCGAATACTGTAGTTATCGGCAATCCAGTAACAGTAACTCGTTGGCATCCATTATGAATTTTAATTGTACTATTGAGTACGGTAGTTGTCCATCCAATAGGTATTGCAACACTAATTCCACTGTTTTCAGCGTAATCAAGAAATACCGTAAACAAGTTATCATTGACTTGAGTAACTGATGCAACTTTATAATTACTAAATGCAATTCCAGGTAAATCTTCAATATATGCTGAAACAACGGGAATGGGCCATCCCCAATCTGGGTATGTTTTTTTACTTTTAACCGAAATTGTATTTGTGCCAACTCCAACCCCAACAACTTCGTATTCGTGAATTGGTAAACTACCTGTAAACGAGTATGGCGTGGCTAGAAAAATAGAACCGGAACCTTCACCAATAAATTCAATTCTTCTTGGGTGAACAAAATCAATACCTGGGTCAACTATTTTAACTGTACTAATGTCCGTAGTATTTGCATCAACAATCGGAACTAAACTTCCGGAAAAGTTCATTTTATTTCCATACGTTTTAATATACATTAACTGTAAAGTATCAGTAGTACTTATATCTCTGATTTTAACTATATGCCGTTTTGCGTTCTGATTTGAGTCTTTCCAAAAAAGTTTAGTTTCATACGTTCCAGGATTATAAGAAAATGTAATCTCGCTCGGTGGCAGATTATCTAGATTTTCTGGACTATCAGCAATTTGCCGATTCCAATAAAATGTACTCGTGTTTGCATTTACTTTTAATGGGTCGCCATCAACTATTGTAACAAATAATAAATATGTATAGGTATAGGTTGGTGGTCCTCCTGTATCTGATATAGTAATAATTTTATTAACAAATCCTTTAACCCAATCATGGCCTTGCCCTCCTATGATAAAATTGTCATTTGGCTTTATTAGATTAGAACCAAAGAACCCAGGATTTGTTCCGCCAGCTTGTAATGTTGCATCATAGTCAATAGTTATAAAATAATTCCAAGTTTTTCCAGAACCTTGAATAGCCGGTAAAATTATAGAAACAGATGCAGAATAATTTACTGAATATCCGTCTGCTACCGAAATATCTGATGTCCAAATTTTGCCTTGTGCGGAATTATTTACTGTATTACCATTTTCAATATTTGCGTTTCTTTGCGATTGCGCTTGAAAACGTTGAAAAATAGCGGGTGTATTTTTATTTATTTTATCATTCATACGCCTCAATAAAATCTTCTTTTTTCGTGGTTTTTTTGTTACCATTGCTGTCAGTAATCTCTAATTCCACTGTATATTTTCCAATTGCTGAAAAGGTCCATAAAATACTCGAATCTGTTATTTCAACTAAGACTCGTTCACTGTTTCGAATTCTCCAAAAATAACTTGTTTTTCCGGAGATTTTACTGGCATCCGCACTTAATAAAACAACACTACCGGTTGGTATTCTTGCAGGGTCAATTCCAATGTTTGTATCTTCCCAGCGCATTGCTCCACCAATTCCACTTTCGTATGGTAATCTGTTTGCATCTATTTCTGCTTCATTTACATTATCAAAAACAGGTGGTGTAGGTAAAGTTGGATTTGGTAGCCATTGATATAATACTGGGATCTGTGCAGCGGGATACCATCCACCAGGTAAACTTAATGGGTTAATACCGTTGTATTGATAGATTTGATAAAATCGATTCCAAAGTAAATAATCAGGTAATCCATTAAGAAACCCTCCTACTTTTTCAATTCCATATCCAAACATATTTGCAGTATTTTTGAGAGGATAGGTATGTCCAATTCCTGAACTAATAGGATGTAATGGATCTTTAAATTCAACATTATTTTGTCCTAATAGCCAGCCTAAATGGTCAACACTTGGAGTTTTTGCCCAAGCATTTATTGCAAATGTTCCACCGTTCGCCATCCAGAAACTTGGAATTAAATTATCTTGACTCCACCACTCTACGCTGAACGTTGTATTATTTGCCGTTGCTGTGGATGCAATTGAAATTTTTATTTGTCGGATGTGTCCACCCGATTCAAAAATCTCTAAAACAGTTGCAGGTGCTGCTGGGGAAACAGGTAAACCGTTTCCTGTAAGAATTTCACCAACATACAAATCTTTTGTTAACAGACCTTGAATATTTTTAATATAGATACTTCCAGTTTGAATATCGCCTGTAAACGTTAATTTTTTTGGCAACGGATTATCCATTGTAATAATCGGTAATGCTACGGTATTGATAGTTGCTGCAGGTCCTAACCACTCAGCAATTAACACATCTGTTGCTGAAATTGGTAAAGCTGTAGATGAAACATCGTAAATCTGATTAGGATAATTATAAGTATCAATTTTTCCAAACAGGTATCCAATATCGGTTTCAGATGTTATATAGTAGTCAAATCGAGAAAGTCCTGGGTTATCAGTATTCCTTAATTCATATAAAGATTGACTCCATTTCTCTGCGTTATTCATTCCACCAACAATTCCTTGAAATAAAAACTGCGGGTCATTGTTGTATTGTATACTTCCATTTTGGTCAACTGATGTGATTTGGAAGTTACACATAATTCTTTCTTGTAAATCAATTGAGTCCCATGTATGGTAACAAGATTCAACCCAAGTTGAACTTCGATAGTTATCCCAAGATTGGACTAAAGTACCTAAACGATTCTCAGCATAGTCTTCATCGAAACTTCTTTGTCCTAAACGGTAAGATGTTGTTGTTCTGTATAATTCAAAATTGGTATCGTCTACTGTAATTAGTGTTCCAATGCCATTTCGCCAAGTTCCAGTATTTGTTACATATATTGTATAGTCACCCGATACAATACCATGGTCATAGAACCATCCAGTATCTGTTAATGTAAAATCAACTAATTGTGCTGCTGTAAAACTTCCACTTGACGGGTACATATTGAAATCCATATAGATTTCCGCATTTCCCGAATTATTTGAACCCAAATAAGTTCTTACTGGAAAGATTTCATATTCGTATTCCAACCAGATGTTAGCACCTAAGCCATACCAATTTGCTAATTCGGTGTTCAGTCCAATAAGTGAACCTCCATCTAAAGTAACAATATCTATAACATGGACACCGTTAACAGATGATAGTCCGTTTATACTTGTAACTGTAATAGTTATATCGTCTGCACCTGAAGTCCCGCCAATAAGAGCACCATCAATTGTTAAAATATCTCCAACTAAGTAATCCACACCACCTCCAAAAGATGATATAAATGCAACAACCCCGCCAGAAACACCAACATTAAAAGTCGCACCAGACCCAGAACCCGGCGTAGTTGTTGTGGTTGCTAAATATCCAAAACTGGGAGGTACTAGACCTGATGCTGCTGTTGTGTAAGTAAACCCAACAACTGCGCCTGCTATAACACCACTCCAAATATCATAAGGATGTCCAGATGTACTGGTATCAAAATACGAGTGCGTTGACCTTAACCTTTGATTATAAACTACATTACCGTTTAGTTCTACAAATAAATTGATAGTTGAAAAGCCAGGACGAATCTCAGTTGTGGGATTAGCAGGTTGACAACCGATACCGAAAACGCCTATTGGATTTTCATCAAGAATATACAATTTACCAATATGGTCGCTAACTAAAGGATCTGTGTTTGTACTTGGTTCAATCACCCAAGTACTTTGGGCTGAAGTAGGTTCCCAAACCAAATTTCCATTACTAATTCCGCTACCTCGATATTTGTATATTTGACTAATTTCTCCACCTTTATAATAGATACTATCTGTTCCGACGCCTTGTAATGAAATCCAATTTGGATTTCCAATATAATTGTCCTTCCCATCTATTGGGATTCTTCTCTTTTTTGGTGTATCATCAGCTCCAAACACTCGAATCCATTCTCCAATTTTAACCCCGGAAGGATTTGTTACCGGGTCGTATATTCGATTTCCAGCAACTGCAATGGTTCCAGCAATTTCACGAAGAACGCTCCAAGTTGTTGCCGAATTTCGGAAAGCTGCGGGTGGAGTTGTTACTAAATCAATTGTTGTAAATCCTGGAACTGTATAATCAGAAGCTAATACTTCTAATTGATAAGTTGCATCACCTCTTCTAATAAAAATCCAATCGTTTGGATTTATTGCCGGTTCGATTTCAGGATACGGTCTTTGATTTAATATTCGAATTCTTGGAACAGGTGAACTTGGAGTAGTAGTTGTGTCTCGATACCAAAGTATCGGACCTTCCAAATTATCTTCGGCTGAAACTTGTAAGATTTCAAAATCAATAGTTGCCGGGAAGTTATAATTATTAACCGCGGATAGATTACCAAGTTCTAATGTTTCCCAATTTACCTGTGTATCTTCCCAAGTTGATTTATTAAATACTGGATTTACCCATCGACCCGTTGCGTTTTCCCAACTATATCGAAGTTCATCGTTCAGCGGTGGTGCTAATTGATTAAATGTAGGTTCAAACTCTGGTAACGGCTGTTGGAATGTATCATTCCAAGTTGTAATACAATTTGCATTAAATCGAGAAACGTGTGCAAATGTTGCCTCGGGTAAAAATACTTCAACCCAATTTGTTTTGATTTGATTAACAAAATTATTATCTGTGTCGTAAACAATAAGCTCAATCGTATATTTTCCAGTGTATGGAACAGTAACGATTGTATTAATTAAACTATCAATTGTCCCAATTCCACTTTTATAATTGAAAATATTAACAGGATTCTCCGGTTCAGTTAAAGTGACATTCCATTCCATTTGGTAGAAATCACCTCGGCCGACTTCATCCCAAGTATATAGTGTTCCAACGTGACCACCATTGACACCCACGTTTGGATCACTTGCATAGTTGTTTCCATTTGCAGTAACGCTAACGCCTTGATGCACTACGATTTTGTCGCCTGGGTTGATGGTTGTTGTAATCGGTGCTCCGGCAATATCAACAAGTGTTATTTCACTAAACGGCTGATTAACGAGTGTAATAATTGAACCGTCAGGAATTCCAGGCCCTTTAACCAGTTTCCCAGCAGTAATCGCACCACTTCCGCCTGTCGGTAATGCTGGAGACAATGTAAGTAAATCACCAGTTCCTAACGAGTTCGAAACTCCAGTAACTGTGAATTCTAATATCTTTAATTTTCCTCCTAAAATTTCTGTTGTTCCGGCCCCACCAAATCCACCACCACCTGCCACAGTTATAGTTGGAGGGTAACGATATCCGTCACCTTGACTAAGTATCTCGATTGCTAATAATTGTCCCGAACCGCTGGGTAATGGATCGATTAAACCCAGAAGAACTGCATCACTTCCGCCTCCTAAATCTAGCCAACGATATGGAAGTTCATCCCAAGTAATATCGAAACTTGTTGACAAAGTAATTGGTGCTCCAACTGCAATATTCGGAGAATCTATATAAGGCTCAAGTTTTGCGCCGTCATTAAAATAGATAACCGGATTCCCAGGATAAGTTACTTTTTCTAAGTCTGCAGTTGTTCCGCCGATATTTGGTGTGAACACTACTGTTGGTAATGTACTATATTTTAATCCTAAATCGTATAAAGTAACACTTTCAGCTTCGAACGGAATATCCGTTGCAGCAACAGTAAACCCAGTTGCTGCAGGAACAATATATTGTCCTCCAATAGGACGTAAAACATTTGCCTGGTAAAAAGTTGGCGGTAACGCCGTGTAGTTATTTCCTTGATTGTCACCTGCTGTGATTCCAAAGTTTTGCACTTCTCCATTTAACCCTACAATATTAACAGTAAGTCGAATTGGATTATCATATGCGCCTCCAGCAAGTGTAATAATATCACCAGGTTGATAACCAACACCTGTAAACGCAATTGGGGCAATTATTCCAGTTGCGACACCTTTAACTTTAACAATTCCTCTAGCTTGTTGTTCAGCTTGTCCTAAAAATGAAATTGCAGGAATTTCACCAAAATACGGGCCACCAGGATTTGTGATATAAGTTCTAATTATATCATATCTTGCTGTGTATTTGCTTATTGTGTCATAATAAGGAGGAGAGATTAGATTCGCACTTGGGTCAAATGGGCGAACATCAATAATTTGCTGTCTTCGACTACTTACAGAAAAATCAATCGCTCGAGTTAAATCAATATTTAATTCGCTTGATCTGTCATTCCAAGAATTAACTGCATATCTTTCATAATAAACACCTTCCCCGGTTATATCAATAATTCTTGTATTAAGAGGTAAAAACTTTTCTCTTAAATATTTTTTTAATGCAAAAAGTTTAATTAGGACTTCTTCATTTGTATAAGCAAACGCATCTTCTGTTTCGGGAATCCCAAAACTATCAATATCACCGCTGTCCCTAACTATATCATAGTAAAGTCCAAAAAGATTTGTTTTTTTATAATGTTTACTTGGAAGTAAAGTAATTGCATCACTATTTTTTCCTTTGTCTTTTAATTGAAAAGGAATCTGCATTTGTCGGTACTTTCCAAAGTACTCATCTTCTTGGTTAACATTTAGCCAATACTCTTTGATTCGGATATCAAAATATCCAAACCAATTTATAATATTAACTAAACCCTTATATGAACCCACGTACGGCCAAATCTCTTCGCCTTGTAGGAGCATCTCTTTCCTTTTCTTGTTGAGTAAAATCCAATCTGGCAATGCCTCATTGACATCACTATCTCTGAGAATCATTTCTTGATCCTCTGTAACATCCCTTCCAAAATTTTCTAACAATGCGCCTAAACGTTCATCCTCGGCAACAACTTCACCGTCATACAGATTTGTTAGGAAAGTTCTTTTCGTTGGGAATGTAATATCTGAAACTAATAATGATGCAGTATACACACCTTCATAGTCTGCTTGTAGACCTATATTTAATTGTAAAGCTTCTTTCTGTAGGCGCCCATATACAGTTCGGATATATTCACCATTTCCGGATGTTGGGATATTATCCGGGATTGTAGCTAAGCTTGAATCTGTTAACGTAAAATAAACAACGGATTGCTTAACAATTGACGGATAGTCTTCATTATAATTTACATCAAACAGAAAAAATTCTGGGTCACTACCGATTTCAAATGTCGCTTCAAATACTGGGACAACTGAATATCTTAAAGTTGTTGTTGATGTTGTTGAGATATTTGTAGTTGAAGAAAAATAAATATTGGTGGGCGTTACAAATGTAACTGCATATTCGCCATCTATTGGAGTCGAAGATAATGTGTCGAAAATTCGAATAGTATTACCTGTTCGAATATCGTGTGGCATATACGCTGTTATTGAAATGCTACCCGTTACTGAAATATCGCCTGTAAGTGTAATTAGATTATAAGTAGTATCAATAGCAGCAATTTGTGTTCCTTGGATAATCCCAGTTCCCAGGACATACATTCCAACCTTTAATTGTGATAAAATCCCAATAGGAATCCCTGCAATTATATTTTTGTTTCCAACATAAACCGTTCCGGTAATTGTAATAGTTTCAATTTTGATACTTGCTGAAACTCCGTTACTGCTGTATTCTGTAATATTGTACGGTCCGTACTCGTCAATTCTTGGAAAAACATATTCTTTATCTCCGTTACTATTTTTAACTTCCTCGAGAACGAAAATGTGATCTGTAGTAATAAGACCTGTTGAAACTGGCTCAAGAAATTTTTGTGTTATATAGTATTCGGATGGATAGATGAAATTTTTATTCTCATCACTAACCGGAATTGTAAAATTTAAAATTTCGCCATTCCCACCAAACGTAATATCACCTGGACTCGTGTCCCAAGATGCGTTGTTTAAGATATTAAAAAAACTTAAATAAGTCGTGGCTGGGTCATACCCGGCACCCGTCTTTTGGATTTCAACATAGTCAACTTGACCAAAGACATTAGTAAATGCACTAATCCTCGCCCCATTTCCAAAACCGTCTCCTACTTGGACCACATTAACAATGATTGCCTGCGTCTTCGATGGATTTGAGTTTAATCCGGCTTTATCGAAAAAATTTAATCTATTTGTAAATAACATTAGTTCAGATATTTATAATTCTTGTCCACTGTGTAGTTAACACCCTTTTTGATTTGTGAAACATAATCCATAATATAAACAACGAATTTCTGCATTTCCGTTAAGATATCTTTTCTTTTGCTGTCACTTAAAATGTATGGACTTAGTGTTTTATTGAAGACGTTATTTCTCCAATCATAACCAATGTTCTTTAAGTCATCAAATTGATGCTTAGTTGTTTCTCTAAAATTTTCTCTGGTTAAGTACCGACCTTCTCTCTGTTCCATGTGCGAGCCTTTTTGTTTATATATCAATTCAAAAGAAAAAAAGTTAGATTAAAGAACCTAACTTTTTTCAAATTATGAATTTTTAACTTGGTCGATATTGATTCGATGAATACTTAAGTTTAAAGTGTCACTTGTGTCTTTACCAAATGCAACATTGACACTTCCAGGTTTCCCTTGGTCTACTGTATCATAATAAATGTAACCTGTTCGGGTTTCCCATCCACCGCGGACGAGTGCATACTCACCTCTATTAATAATTACATCCCCAAATACATCAATCCCTTTATCCGGGAGATTTACATTGTTCGGGTCCTTTTTAAAGGCTTCATTCTCTTCAGAAACAAACCAAATATTAACACTATCAACGCCTTCAACCGTTTCAATAATTGAAATAATATCTGATTTAGGAATTCTATCTCTTCTTCGATTTTTTAGAAAATAATCACTGCATTTTGAAATAATTGATTGGCGAATAGTATCTTTACTATATCCTTCAATTGCTATGACATTAACGTTCATAACATATTTCTTTACTATTGGGTCGAGAATTTTAATTTCTGTCCCCATAATCTTTTGTCCGCTTTGTTCAATGTAGTCATAAATCTTTTCTTTCTCGTCATCAGTCAATAAAAACAATTGTATTGGAACTGAAAAATAATCCGCGCTTGCTGGTTTTCTTTTATTAACATCTGGGATTAAAAACAAATAAACTACATTATCGTCTGTAATATCGTCATCATCAAAAGTGTTAAACGCATCTATAACTGAAAAGATATTAAATTTTTCTAAAAAATAAACATACGAATCTGCATTTGCCAAAACAAATGCCTTAGAAGTTTTGGGTGCTAGTATTTTTGTTAAAGCAATTGGCTCAGGGTCAGAACCAAATAGAATCGGTTTAAATACAGAAATATCTATTGCTTCGTTTGCATTAACGGGTGTTCCGATTGTATCGTATAAACTTTCAGCAAAAGTAAAACTTGATGCCTCGGAATCAAATATATTTCCGCCGTTACCACTTGTTGAGATATATTCAATTTGTATCGTGGCTCCAAGATCCGGAATTCTTCCAAAATATTTATTTCCGAAATATAAATCTAATCCTCCATTGATGCCGGTTTTAATTATGCACCCGTTTGCGTTAAATGGGATATCATAAAGACTTTCGTAAATTTTCCATTGGTCACCATTAACATAAACTTTAACATTAAAATTATCAATCTGTGCACCTCTTTTTCCGTTAAAATTATATGATTGTAAAGAGTTTCCGTCACCTGTTACCTTTTGTGACTCAATTACGCCTTGAATTACTCGAAGTTCGATTGAATTTTTTCCAATTAAATTCATTCTGGTTTCTTCGCCGTCCATGTCAATGATATAACTAAGGTTATTTACATTGTTGATAAGACGAGTGTGTTTGGGAATAATTATTGTATTTCCGTAAATGTTAAGTGGATTTCCGTTATACGTTAATTTTACTGAACCTGTTGCCGATATAGCGCGAGTTGGATTATGACCTGCAATTCTTGCCCAGTTTCTTACTGAAACATCTCTGGTTGATGTGTAGATGTTCAATTCAGTAATACTGTCCTCAACATAATAGAATATCAATTTACCAAGATCAATTAGAACTTGTAAGATTTGTCCATACGCAGAAGCGGGTGTAAATACTTCTCCTACTTGCAAAAATTTACTAGTTAAGTAATCTCTGGCATCATAGTACATTTGTCCAAAACGGATCCTATTATATTTAAAAATATTGAGCACTGAATTGTGATTTTTTTAACGAACAACTACACCAAGTTGTCTAATATCATTTAAGTATATATCCAAGTAGGCTAAATCTCTTACCGAACCAGGAACAAAAGTTACTTGCATTCGTACACTATATGTAGAAGCTTCTGGGATATATCGAGAAACTTGTGCGTTAAAAGCAGTCTCGAGATCTTTATTATTAAAATTCAATTCAAATAATCTTCTTTCTAAGTCTAATCCAAGCCGAGGCTCGCCTAATACATCACCGGCCGTAGTAAAAATAATCATCCTAATTTTTGTTAGTATTGCTTCTAGACTTGATGCTGTTTCTAACTGAGCATATACATAATTAGGATCTTGAGAATTTCGACAATATATTTCTTTAAGCACTTGTTTTAATATTTTTATCTAAAAATTAGTGATAGATCATAAACCAATCCGGTACATTTTCTTCATCAATTTTAGTTTTTAACATTTCAATTTCTTCCTTTCCTTCATCCGACATTTTACTGCCATCAACAGCAATACCACCGGGAAGATTAAATGTGAAAAATCCAAGAATTCTACCCAATGACATTTTAGCATTTGCTGTTACCCATCTTTGAAAATTCCAGTCATCATACAATTTATTTTCTTCAATTTTTACATAAGTTTGAATAAAAAGATTTCTTTTTGGGTCTCGTCCTTGAATTTTCAAACGGTGTGTATTTGTATTAAAGTCGTAGCGAACTCTGTCAAGAATAAATGCTTTAGTCAAGTCCCAATACGAATACTGTGCTGTACGAAGAACTAAGTCATCAGATGCAAATGGCGCTAAATAGATTTCAGCTGCTAACAAACGGTTATCTGAAAAGTCTCGGTCGATTGTACCAAGACGACCGCCTCCTGTTATTTCTTTACATTCAAAAACACTCACCACACAATCAGGCAATAAAATACTTCTGGTTCTTTTGAACTCAGGGTCTGAAAACCATTTCTTTTCAATTACATAATATTGTGTCTCAACAGAATATTGATAGTTGATATAAAACCAATTTAGTGATTGGTTAATGATCCTTTCAATTTCCTGTGCTGGGACAGAATACGGTAAAGCACCGCTTCCGGTGATTTCATCGTTTACCATTTGGATTAATTCGCTTCTTGTCATCCTACATAGTGGTTATTTTTTATCTTTATCCTTTTTATCTTTATCCTTATCTTTTTTATCAGAACTTGCATCTTCGATATTAGGATCTTTTACTTTGGTATTTTTACTTACTAGCACCGTCTCGTCTGATATTCTTGCGAGCTTTCCAATTTCGCCATTTCGAATAACTCCACCAATAACCTCACAGTTAATAATCATATTTTTATTTTCAATGTAACAGTCATCAAGATTATTGCTGGCGTGTAAAATGCATTCTGTTATTTTTGAACTTTTAACTTTATTATTTTTTAAAAGCTCGCAATTTTGGATTCTTGAATTTTTAAGTTTGCAGCTGTAAAACCAAGAATGGTTAATTACACCTTCTAATTCGCATTCAATAAACTCAACATTTTCAATTTTGCAATTAGATAGCTTTGCTGATTGGATTTGATGCCTAGCTAATTCGGAATCATAGTTGTAACTTCCTTTTTTCAGCTTCCCAGTTGTAATTAGCTTGTAAATTGTATCTCGGATGTTACCCCAAACTGATTCAATTAATTCTGGGTCATTTTTCAGGTCGTAAGAAACTTTAATGTCCGGAAAAATAGATTTGAAAACTTCGTACTTGACAAAACCTCGATAGTTTCGATTTGATATATCAGTTAATTTTTTAAATTCAGCAACCTCAGAACCCGTGAGACTATCAGAATTTAAAGTTTCGTATAAATGCAAAACAAAGTACTCTAATATTTCTAGAATTTTTTTCGTTTTCTTTTCATAACTTTCTCCGCCCAGGTATCGGTATTCTAAATAGCCCCTGTGAAGTTTTGTAAAATTAACACCATAATATTTTTCTTCAGTTGGGAGATTAAGAACTGAGTTTCCATAACTAGATAGATTAGGTGTATAAAAAAGAATATCGTTAAACCCAATCTGTTTGATGCTTCGGGCATAAACATTATCTTTGCGATCTGGAAAGAGGTCATAAACTTTATTCTCGTCAAAGGAAAGAATAAATTTTGTTATTGGCAATGAAGAAACTAAATGCCTAGTTGGCAATTGCTTTCCGTCAATGTTAATATTTAAGTGAATGGCACAACGGTTATTGGTATAACCGTTGTTTGATATCCATTCTAACATTTTGATAATAACATTTCTACTTTCTTTATATCCCATTGGGCCCGTTACCAATTCTCGCATTTTTTTACCACCCGAATAATCCAGTTCTAATTTAAATACTGAATCTGATGGTTTAACTGCTGAGTGATAAGTTAATTTTTCATCGTCCAGTCCCTTAATGGACATGGGAACAACTACTCGCTTTCCGACAGTTTTTCCGATACTTCTGGCAATATCCACACCATTATCTATATCTGAAAAGAATTCAAATTCAACCCCAATTCGGGCAGCATCGAATATTTCCTCTCGGGAATAGTTTTTCTTAATACGCATTGAATAAATTTATTTTTCTACTTGCTATCTGCAAATTTCAAATGCAAACGATTGTTATTGGTAACATAGCCAATTTTAACTTCAACACTTTCGCCAACATTAAATTTGCCTTGTTTTTTTGCTTTAAGTTCTTTACCTGGAATAATACCAATCATATTATCATTAAGTCTGACTGTAATCCCAAAAGGTTTGACATTGATAATCTCTCCATTGATAACTTCATCCAAGCGAGATTTGCGGTAGTCTTCCAACTCTTTTCTTTGTAACGCCGGGTCAATACTTGTTAGGATTATTTTCTTGTCATAAGAAATTTCCTGAATCCAAAACGTAATAGAGTCTCCGGATTTATATCCACGATTACTAAATCTTTCTAAGTCACTTTCTGACATTTTTGATGTGTGTAACAAACCAGTAAATATCTCGTCAAATTCGATAAAGACGCCAAATTTAGTTGCCCCTGTCACAGTTCCAGTATATTGATTTCCAACGCCAAGTTCATTTGTTTTTTGTGGCAATACTGTTTTAACATATTTTTTATACGAGAAAACAAAAGTGTCACTTCCTTCCAAATAGTCCTCAACCATAAGTGGAATTGTTTTTCCAATCATCTCATCAAAATTTCTTACAATATTCGCGGCAGCAAGAGAACCCGGCAAGAATCCAATTACGCCTTGTACATTAACAAAGAATCCACCCTGATTCTTTTCCAAAATTGTTCCAAAATACGCAGAAGTTGGATTGAATATTTGCTCGTAAAATTCGTCTTTTGTTTTTAGAATCTGACCTTTTGTAATTGAACCTTTTAAATAAGGTTTTACTTGTTCGATTACTAAATAATAACCATTTGCTAAAAATTCTTCACGACCTTCGGGTGTATCGAGGAATTGAATAAATTCTTCATAATGTTTAAATCCAATACTGTCAATAAACCCACGTTCACTTGCCATATCAGCAATACATTCAAACCCGCCTCTAATACTAAAATTAATTTCACTGCCTCTTGTATGAACAATATCAGAAATTTGAAAAGCAGAGCCAACAACAGGTTCACCGTCTGGCATTTCTATTTTTAATAGTTCTTCATAATAAGAAATTGCATAATCTGAATGGTTATACACCAAATCATTATATTTGGATAAAATTTCTGCATTCGGGATTTTTTTTCTTTTCGCTGTGTCCGCGTCCAAAAGAGCCCAATTAAAATCGTCTATTTGATTTTGACTCAAATTCATTGTTTGTTTTTTTAAATGTTTTAAAATGTAATTATCTAGTTATATATCAATTTAAATTAACTGATTAACGCTGGCGCCGATGGCGTGGTTGTTGCACCTGTTGTTGGGCCAGCTGGACTTACACCCGCAGTTAATTGCCCGGCAGGGGTTATAATAGTTGCTGAACGTACAAAAGTATCAACATTATTAGCGACGGATACTGCAATTGCTGGCACAATTTGTTCTGCCATCCAATCAACGATTGCTTCGGACAGCGCATTCGCCATTTCATTTGACGTAACTTTACGAATAATTTCCTCTGCATTTTGAGCAACTAAACCACTTGGGTCATATTCAAAACCTAAAATTTGTTCCGATTTTATTTTTATTGATTCGTAAGCATCGTGTAAAGTGCTGTTTCCAGTTTTGATGCCGTTTAATAAACTCCCGTCTAATTTTTTACGTAATGATTCTTTAACCTTTGGATCAAGTAATAATTTATTTTTTAAATTTGTCTCAATACTTGTTTTGAGTATGTCTTTTACTAATGGCATATTTTTTATTTTTTAAAGTGTTTTGACCACGGGTGAACCGCCGCGGCCGCTTAAATGTGTTTGTGGTTGCATTGGAACCGTCGGCGGGGTTGTCGGTGCCCCTAAATTTCCAATATGTGTATGTGAATTAAACAATGTTAAAAATGTATCGCCCAAAACTAGTTTTTCTGCAGCTCCTTCACCTAGTTCAATTGTACTTGTATGGTCAATAGTTACATTCGGTGCAGTCACGGTTACTTTTTCACGAGCAACAATATTAATTTGTGGGCCAATTAATTCAATAATACTATCAGTAGCAGCATGCTCGATTGTAATACTTGAATCCGGGTTAATAATTATTTGCGAATCCTTATGAAAGATATTTAATCCCTTTCCGGGTGTATAAAAAATCTTCATTTCCTCATCAACATCATATGCCAAAACGTGTGAGTTAATATATGTATCACCGATTTCAGCTTTGACTTCTGGGTTAACAGATTGAATTGCTGTATATTCCGGGGCCATTAAATCGCCTTCAGCAAATTGAACTCGAAGATATGTTCCAATTTTTGGAACACTGATATCTGCATATCCGCCGTTGCTGCCACCTGCAAACATCTTTCGGCCAAAAGGTTGAGCCCAAGGTATTGATTCCGAGGGTATGCTATCGCCATCAAAAAGTCCAAAAACTTTAATCTTGCAGCGACCTTCCTGTTCCGGGTCGTTGTTGTCAACGACTTCTCCAATAAATATTTTACTTACTAAATCATCTTTGGTTAAACCTGCCATTTTATTCTAAATTAGTTTTTCCCAGTATTTTTTCTACTAAATTAACATCGGGACCTGTTAAATCCACGTCCCTTTGTAAAATACCATCGTTTGTTGGTTCAACTAAACCGACATTTCCACTTATTTTACTTGGTGTATAATTATCATCGAATGCTACATTATTTAAGTCGCCTGAACTAATACTCGTTGACGGACCACTTAAGTTAATGTTTCCTTCAATATTAGTATTTATCGTTGGGCTTTCTAAGTCGACTTTAGACGCCGTTAAATTACCTACCGTAGGTGCAATCAAGTCGACTTGTGTTAGTTTTGCTGGTGTCGTTTCCGGTGCAACTAGACCTATATTCCCGCCGGAAAACGTTCCTTTCTCTGGTTCGGTAAATTCAACCTTTGAGGCATTTGCTACTCCTTTAGGCAGTTCTTCAAATTCAATACTTGGCAATCCACTTGATGCAATTTCGGGACCTTCTAAATTAACATTAGAGTCTATCGCATTATTTATTTGTGGCCCGGCTAATTCTACAGAACTCTGGATTTTTGAAATTTCAAAATTACTTTCTAATTCAACAATTCCACCAGCAGACCCGGAAGGGTTCGCACCTGTTAACTCAACAGAAGTTTCAGAACTATTAACGATTGGGAAACTCAATAATTCAACTTTGGTTTCAGTTGCCTGTGTAGCAGGTGGAGATTCGAGTTCAACGGATCCACCTGCGTTATTATTAGTTTCCGGGCTTTCTAATTCGACATTTCCGCCTGGCGTGTTTGTAATGGATGGCGCTGTTAATTCAGCTTGGCCTAATTGATTTTCAGACGGTCTTGGACTTGTTAATTCAACTTTAGGTGATTGTAACCCAGATTCTGATGTACTGTCTAATTGAACACTTGCGGGCAATCCAGTATTTACATTGGGTGCAACAAATACAACTTTTCCCGGACTTCCGATTAAAGAACCACCATTATTATCTAATGCTAAACGTACCGGGTCAATTATTATATTTTTGCTGGGTGAGTCTAAAGTAACCGAGTCTACAGTTGATACTGCAGATTGGGCACTTGTTAAATTAGCACTTCCTAATGCTGTGCCCTGAAGGCGACTCGATGTGATAGTATTAACAATGGTCTCAATTGATTGGTTTTCCAAATCCGTTCCGGCAACTGCATTTGCTAAAATCTCAATTGAACCGATTGTGTCTTGTACTAATTCGATCTCTGGACCTGTTAATTGAATATTAGATGAAAGGGCGTCAGCAATTGGGCTAGCAACCCCGGCGTTTGAAAAAAGATTTCTTGCTGCAGCTTCGGGATTATTAATAGCACTTTGCAAAGCATTGATTGCATTACTGAGTGAAAACCCATAAACATTACCCAGTAATATTTTGTTTTTAACATTTTTTGCAATATTCTCGGCCGCATTGACTAGATATTGCGCTCCACCGAGTGCCGTGAAATAGTCTTGAAAACTTTGTAGAACTTTAGTTCCATCCCCGCCTTCGAATGAACTATCTCTAAATGATTTTCCTCGCTCGAAGGCATATTTTGTATCTTGCAGATATGCACCGAGTAACCCATATTTGTTAACTTCTCTAACCGCTCCAACTTTTACTTTAAATTTCACAGAAGCCGGCGTTCCTTCAGTGTATCTGTTCACAGTCGCAAGATATCCGGGTTCTTCAGAGAATGGGTCAATTTCGCAGTATTCACATTTAAAAGTATGAAACGTTCCTAAGCTAAATGGTCCAAGAAGACCAGGGCGCTGCATAGTTCGAATTTCAGCAATTACTATATCCATCATAAAATATCGTTGGCAATCCGGAACAGCCCAACGGTGATATGTTGCATCCCAAACAGATTTTCGATATAAATCTAAAAGATATGTCATTTTTAAATCAATAGACTCTAAGCACTCAAATGTGATAACTACATCCTTTCCTCTAAAATTATTTGCTGGATTAATTTTCCATAAAGCATCAACACCAGATATCTTTTGAATCATCCACGGCGCTTTTTTGAAAATTTTAATAAATCCGTTTTGGAACTCTTCCATCATTTTTGCTCGATAATACTCGTTTCTTCTTCTTAAGTACCCAACAATTGAATCTGCTTGCTGTTGTTGAGCTTGTTCACTTGTACTGATATTATCGGGAATCAATAAGCCTTGCGGTAAATAATCTCGATTATAGTTATCATTTGCGGCCGATACTGCTAACTCTGGTTGTAAATATACCCAAAATCCCAGATATGTTGGGTCTTCATTCGCAATCCATTTATCTACACCGCCTGATGCGCCAAAAGTAGGACGACCGTCTTCTGAAAAGCCAATATCTAGATTAAGATTTTTAAACGGACTTGGGTTGAATTGCCCGTTTCCATTTAAGAAGTTTTTCGTTATCGAGTCAGTTTTATTCATTTATTGATTTTAATTTTTTAATTTGCAAACGTTGGCGTTTCATTTGGCGGTCCACCAGGAACAGGCCATTCTCTTCTAGTTAATTTAAAGGTCTGTGTCATTCCAGGTTCTGGTTTTGTTTTTTTTGGATTGTCTGAATAGTCAGTAGACTTAGGGGACATAGTATATGTAAATATCATACCGTCAACCATATAGTATCCACTGTAAAATTGATCCATCGCGGCTGTAGTATCTGACGTAGGTTTTTGTTGGTCATCGGGTGTTGAGTCTAGTTTTCTTTTTGAAACATCTGACTGTGTGTGCAAAACTATTGGCAGTCTTTCGCCTCGGTATATATTTGGATTCCAACGTTCAACATCCGCTTCAATAAACAATTTAGTTAATTCTGAGACATTTCGCTCGTTCCAAATTTCCGCATATAAATATTTGTCATGGACATCTCTATATTGAATTCCTCGCCAGAAATATTTGTTTTGTGACTCCCACCATTTTTCCTTTGACAGGCCGTCGGGACCTTTAATTGTTGACCGACCTTTAAGTAATATTTTTTTCTCTTCAGCACCGGGCGTTGTAATAGGGTCGACAAATATTTCCCACGGCTGCCCAGATGCTTGGTCAAAAAATTGAACATAACTTTTATATCCCCACTCTTTTACCACATCTGCTGAATTATTTTCTACTTTATACCCTGTAATATACATATTTGTTCCTTTAAAATTATCCATATCTGAAAGAAGCTTTGCAAATTGTGTTTGCGTTGATTCTTCCTGGTCGGAATCACTTAGAAAATTTTTGTTAACGGTAGTGTCAATAATCGCGGCATCAATCGAACCATCGCTATCTATTTGATTATTAACATTAATAAAATTTAAGTGGTAATAAACATCAATAAAACAAGAAAAAAAGCTGGATTCATCTTTCCAAGCATGGTTAACTATTTTTTGGATATATTTTTGATATGTGTCATTTGGATTAATCCATGGCTGCTCATCATCTGTAAATGTTTCATTTGTTGCAAAACCAAGATTTAAGTCTTTGCATATTTTTTGCAAAGCGTCAAAACTAGTTCCAGTAAACGCCTTTTTATTCTCATCAAGCATTCTGGGTATAAATAAGTCACCGTATATTTCTAAAGAACCGCCTGTTCCTTCTCGTCCGCCCTTGCCCCCATTAACTGCTGTTACAAGATAATCATTTCGAATTGGCTTAAATGCATCATTTTTTGCTCTAATAAAAATCGAAATAATGTCACCGTCCTTTGGGAAACCATGCGATTTAAAAGTAGCAGTATTTGTTAAAACAATTTTTAAATACAACTTAGGCAAAAACCCAGTTGCATCTATTTGTAACTTATTCATTTCTTGCTGGTTAAATGTATATGAATTAATAGTTACTTGTGGATAATCTGTACCAGCTTCTAAATGCATTTGTCTTCCTGTTTTTTTACCTTGAAGATTTTCTGGTAAGTTTTTACTTGTTCCTGTGAATGCATCATCAAAGACCATGTCGTCAAGTTCGATTGCTGGCGATATGATTGACCGGATTATACTTTTTTCTTCTTGTGGCATTACTTTTTACCATTTTTTACTAAACGAGCAATAAAATCACTTTTACTAATTGAATCTCCAACTTCTGTAATACTTTTTGAAACATTAGGACCAAAATAAATCTTCCCGCCTTTGATTTCAATTTCTTTATCGCCGAATGCTGCATAATTGGGCGGTAGATTTGTACTTTCAACTTTAATACTTTGTTTATTTCTCTTTTCGAATTCTTTTAGTTTTGGGTCAATTTTTGATTTCTTCTCTGGCGATAAGTATTGCTCTCTAACATCATTTTTTGCTTCCAGGTTAGTACCGCTGTTTCTCATATTTTTTGATGCACTATACGGCTCATACATTACAAAAATATCATCTTTATCAATTGCTAAAGGATTACTAATCCCATTAAATTTTAATAACATTTCCATGTAGTCATCAACTACTACATACATATCCATTGTTACTAAATCCGGCCGCATAACATTTGAATCTGGAACAAAATAATAATTTATTGCAATTGGACCAAATTCACCCGGCGTGTAATTAATATCTTTTTCTAAAAAATCAATATAATCATTACCTTTTTTATCAGTGATGCGTTTTTTAGTTTCTTGTGTTGATATGAACTTAAATGGCATAGTTTAAATATTTTTTATTAGGACTTTGTTTTTGTTCCTTTACTTTTATCACCTTCACCCTTCGCAAATCCGTTGTTATATATTGCAATTGCGGCATTTTTGACAGGTGCTAATGCCTTTGCTGCGCTACTTGCAATTTGGTCAATTTGCGCTGGGTCTCCGAGTAAAGGATTTTGACTGGAACCCCCTCCTGTTTTTTGAGAATTTTGTTTCTTTTCTTTAGAACTTTCATCTACTGGTGTTTGGTTAGTTGAAGACGATTCTATATCTAGGCCGCTTTGTAATCCGGGCGGAACTGAATATAAACGTCCAGAACCTTTATTGAACATTGATTCAATCGCAGTTTTATCTCTTGGCATTCCATGTTTTAATGTAACAGTTGCTTTAATTTCAGTTGGAAAATCATCGGGGCCAAGTTCGTCATTAAACTCAATTTTAATTCCATCGCAAACTAAATTGCCAACCATCATTATTGGGTTCATTGGATTGCCAACAGTAATGTGCCACTCGCCAACAGGATCTCCTGTGAGAATGGAGCGGAGTTGGTGGGTACTAGCTTTAGCTCGAGTTGAGTTAAATTTCATATAGTCAGACGCTGCACCAGCTGCTACTTTTTTTAGTCCTTCAATCGGATTGTCCATTACTTCGTTAAATAAGTCAGATAAATTACTTCCCGCGGCAGAAAATTGCGTCATAACAGCATCAAAGAATTTTGCTGGATTTCCTTCAATCCAAGCTTGTTTTCCGGCGTCTCCACCTAAGAATGGAGATAAATTACCGTGATCAGCATTAGGCATCATACGATTTTCACCACCCCAAAACGCAGCTGTGTTAAAAGTTAAAATCATTAAGTTTCCAAGAATATCTAACATTACTGCTTTACTGTTAACACCTCCAATACTTCTTGCTACATATTCAAATTGTAAACTGATACTATGAGTAAATTCAATACCTCTTTCACGACCTAATGTAGAATCAATTACGGTTACAGGCCCAATTATTTTATTAGCATACGGTCCGTTGTTGTATGGGTCTGGTGGCGTAACTGGCTCAGGTTTATCTTTTGCGCCTTCAACGCCTTGAGTGACAAGGCCAAGTCCTCGTGCGAAATTTGGATAAGGGGAACTTGCATCTGCAGGCGAACCGTTTGGCTCTATTTTCCAGACATCAGCTTTGAGTTCTTTCCATTTTAATTTAGCTTCAATTGGGCCAAGTATTGAAGAAATTTTATTCCCAGTGTCTTCTCCCAAAAAAGTAACAGCATGAGTAACCGAAGATAATTTATCACCCTTTCCAGTGTTTTTATAATTTTGATCTGCTCCAGATGTAACATTATCAATTACGGGCCTTGTATATCTACGAAGCGTTACCATGTAATTGAGAGGTATCTTTTTAAACCACTTACAAAAAACAAAATCTTGATATCGGTATGGAAACTTTTTATTATCATCTTTTTGTGACCAAGTAATTAAATCGTTTACGGTTAATTCTTGAGTTGTACTTATTGGTGTGTTGTCATCTTGGATTTTGTCAAACTGTGCTGTGTTGTCATACCATCTTTTTTGTCCTTCACGGTCGACTAATGTTTTTAATGAATCACTTTCAGCATCAGAACCACCACTTGCGATAAAATTAATATAAGAGTTTTCAGACATCATCGAAGGAACACCTCGAAAAGAGCTTAGACCGACACCATTCCAATAATCAGTTTGCGATAATTTTTTATCTTGAATGTTTACTATTTTTGATTCCCCATCTTTGGTTCCACCGTCCTTCGGTCCGCCTATCCCACTTTCACTGAGTACAAATCCATCAACAAGTGGAGCAATATCTCGAGGGTCCGCAGAATAAGAATAAACAACTCGAATATCATTAGGGTTATCACTCGTATTAGTAATAAAAATTAATCTTTTGTCAAACGTTTGTGTTTCATCCTGTATATCTGAATTATTGTTTACTGTCTGTGTATTTGTATTTCCATTTGGATTGAGTTCACTATTTGTAGCACCCCTTGGAGGGAATACAAATTGTGCTCCGCCTTGTGCCGTTTCGAATTCCGCACGGCTTCCTGGAAATACTTGCGGGACTCCACTTGGACCCGCAAATGTGATATCCTGATAAGTAATCAATATTGGAGTTTCAATAATAATTGCTACTTTATATGGCGGATTCACCGCTCCACCTTGCGGGTTTCCGGGCTCAGTTGCTTGATTGGGATTATTGAAACTAAAACCCGCATCTGCTGCTTTTTCTGCAAGCTCACCTGTTGGGACATTTATTGCCATATTAAAAAATCTATTTTAAATATATATATCAAATGACTGGTCAATGACCTTATTTCAAAAAATAATTCAATAAAAAAATGAAAAACGTTTTAAAATTTTCAGATTTCGAAAGTAGAAATCTCAAAGAAGAAGCAGAAGGTGCAATGTATCTTGAAAAGCTTCAAAATACCGCTGACAATATTGCAAAATTAATGCAGGTAATTTCAGATGGTGAAGATTTAGAAGCTTGGATTCAAGACAAAATTACAATTGCTGAGCATAATATTGAAGCAATACTTGGTTATTACAAATCAAATAAAAAAGGTACCGGAGATAAAGAACCGCAGCCCAAATCAGCAGAAATGATTCCACCAGTGAAAAAATCAACTGATAAACTTCTATTTGATAAAAAATGAGACTACCAACCTTTTCAGAGTTCGACAGCCGAACTGTAAAAATAGCTGTCTTAGGTGAGTTGATGTGCGAAAGAGGCGCAGTCAATTCCATAGTCAATGGCGACCCGTTTAAGTACATCTCGCCATTTTTGAAAACTCATAACTATGTGGTCGGGCAATTGGAAACTACATTTTCTGGTCTTACTTCAAATTATCCAAAGTTTTCAAGTGGTGATTATTTTGCAGAGTACTTAAGCAACCATGTTGACTTTCTTTTTACTGCAAACAATCATTCATTCGATTGGGGTGTTGATGGCGTCTATCGTACTGTAGACACACTAGAACACCATAAAATTGACCAAATAGGATTACATAAATTAAACAAAAAACCTTACTATAAGGGTATTACTGTTAATGACTTTAGTTTATCTTTTATAAATCATACACAATTTATCAATGGGCAGAAAAAAATCAATCAATCCGAAAGCAATGTTCTCAAAGAGTCTGCTGATACCGCCGACTCAAAAGGAGTCATCTCCTTTTACGAAGAATCCGGTATTAAAAAAGAAATTAATCTTGCGAAAAAGGGATCCGATGTCCTCATTGCTGGGCTCCATCTCGCAAATCAAAAACGCAATGGGACAGTCCGAGAGCTCTCCCGAGACTCCACACCCGGACAGCGACGAGAACTTGAGCGAATAAGTGATCTTGGCCCGGATATAGTTATAGGCGGCCATCCACATTATTTCCAGGGAGGAATGCAAAAAGGAAATAAATTAGTTGTTTGGTCATTGGGCAACTTTTTCTCCTTAATGGATGGCGAAGGATATGATAATAATTCTGGGTGTGTCTTAAGTATTAAATACGATTCTTATCTGAATCCAACATACACATTTTTACCTGTTGGCACAGTTCATTGTGTTTCTGATAATAAATACTATGTAATCCCACTTGCTCCATTGGTACAAGGCTTTTATCAGTTTATCACTGAAAGAAAAAGATATGCACTCATCGAAGAATTAGAACTAATTCGAGAAAGACTAAATCAATTTGGTTTAGTCGAAGAAATAATTCCGATTAATCTCATCTAATGCAATCTCAGCAGGGTATGCTTTGCAGTCAATGATATGAACTTTTCTTAGAATTGGGTAAAATATAACACCGTCAAAAAGTTCATAATAGTCTTCCTTTTTTCCTTTTTCTGTTAGGAAATAGACATCACTGATTGCATCAATCTCCGAGCAGAAATAGATGAGCTCTCGGATTTTTAGGTCATCCAAATCTGGATTTGAATAGATTAGGCCATAAGCTTTTTTCCGAGTCGCGCCTTTTTTGATTTGAGTTTGAATTTCTCGATTAACCAAAAATTTTGCACAATCATCCAGGGAATTTGGATTATAGCCTAATTTTTCAATTATTTCATCAATTGAAAGTAAAATGTACTTTCTAAGATTTAAAAACGCCTTTTTTACTTTGTCTTTGTTATCAAATGTAATATATAAGTTCACATCTTATCTGTTTTTTTTCTGGGCAATCCTTGCCTCTCGCTCTTCGTGTTTTGCTTGTATTGTAGCAAGCTCTTTTTGGGCATTCTCTTCAGACATCCCGGATGCAATTAGATTTTGAAGGAGTTTAGCAGAATTTTCAGCAGCAGATTGTTCTAAGGCGTTATAGCGTTCTTGAGTGTTTCTTAAATGGATTTCACGACCCATTTCTCTCTTTCTTTTTTGTACTTCTTTTCGTTCAGCGGGTGACATTTTTTTAAGGTTGTCAAGTAGACCTAATTCTTTTTCAATTTTTCTTCTTTGTTTTCTGTTGTACATTGTCTATGGTTTTTGCGTACATATAATTAAATAGTCGTAAGAATGCAGAAAGTAATAAGCCATCATCCGATGCAATTCCTTTACTTATATCTGTCATAATTAGTTTACTTTTTTCTTCTTGAGTTGAACCGTCACCTTCTGCTTCGGTTTGCTCTAATTGTGTAATATCACAAGCAAAAACCGGAACCAAACGGTCGCTATCTTTGTACGGAAAAATACCGCCTAAAAACAACCAACGGTCATTATCTTCTTCTTTAAGATTATATCCTCCTTCTTCTTTAAGTTCCCTTCTCGCTGTATATAACAAACTGTCGTCTTCATATTCAATCGTTCCGGTAATTAATGTTTCACAATAGTTTCCGGGGCGAAGCGGATTCCATTCTTTGAGGATTCCAATTTCCTTAACCATTCCGTTGCCATCAGTTTTATAAGGCAAAACTGCAACGGATATTTTTTTCATTGTTACGCCGACCGTTCCATCAATGTTAACCACAGAAAATGCAGGGTGGTCAAACAATATTTCAGTCTTCGGTTGATTCATTTCCATTTCTTCTTGTTTTCTTTTGTTGTGTAATTTTACGATCTGGCTCAAATGCTGACAACCAAATCTGTCGAGCAATTTGTCCTTTTAAGTCATTAATGTTTATTGACTTTGAAATGTAATCTAAGACTTGATTTTCTCCATCTTGATAGGTTTCAGCTAACACCGACATTAGATTAGCAGGTGGCGTTTCAACTAATAAAGATATATTTATCGTTACCTTAGTTTTTTTACTGTCTTTTAGGATTTGATAAATTGGAGAAGAAGATTTAAAATCTTCTTCTGTTGGCGTGTCAGTAGCCGGAGCAGGTTTTACTCTTGTCTCTTTTTAATAACTGATTGACCGCTAACGGGATTCCCTTGTCCGGGGTATGCAACTTCAATAATCCATTCGCCTACGAGATCTTCATTTACTCGTGAGCCGTCTTTAAACATTAAAAAACTGATATCCAAGTGCTCATCGTATATGGATTCCCCAGTCCATTCAACAGTTTTTCCGACATTATCACCTTTAATCCATTGAAACCATTTAGTTTCAGTTGATTGAATAGAATTGTCTAGCATTTCAATTTGATTTTCAGAGTTCGATAAAATTTTTGTATTGCTCGTGGTATTCTCGCATCCAAGACTCGGTAAGACCACTGAAAAGCCATCCCAAGTAATCGGTGCGAAAAGTTTCCAAAATAGTTTTAATATGTTCATCTTGTTTACCGTTGGCGTCTTGGGCTACTTGATGATAAAATGCCCAAAATGTGTGAGTTGTTCCTTTGACTCTCCAATAAAATGCTAAGACTTCATTGATGTACTCGTAACCATATTCAATCGTCAATGGCTTCCATTTTGGAACTTCTAAAGAAAATTCACTTCGAGCAATCAAAGATGAAAAGTCTTTAACAAAAGGCATAGTTAATTAATATTAATATTCTTGTTTCTTAATTCTTCTTCTAATGCTTGGATCATTAACTCTATAATTTTTGCTCTTTCCTCGCCGTGTGTTTCTGATAGGATTTCTAAATCCTGACGGTACATTTGCATAGCAACAACAGAAGTTTCACCCTTTACCAATTGGACAACTACATTGTCCCAATCTGAATATTTTTTGTTTTCCATAGAATTGAGTTTGATTCAAATTATATATCACTGCATAATTTATATACCAAATTCAGATAAAGTTTTAAATAATGAAGCCTACCCGGTAGCGACACTAGATAGGCTTCGTGGCTTTCACAACCACAACGGTCCTAAGTTCCGTATATCTTTATTGTTGTGCAGAACAAGTTTCTGCTATCCAACTCTATAGATTTTTACAAAGAGTTCATTTACAACTTCACCACGATAGTTTCCGTCTCTAAACTCAACTTCAACCCGCAGGTCTTTTGTTGGTTTTGCTCTGGAGATTACCGTAAAACTGTAATTCTCTCTGGGTAGCTTATCCGGATTCAACCATTTCTCGTCTCGGATGAAAAACTTGTTAGAATCAATTTTTTTTCCTTTTTCCCAATAATTTACTAATTGTGCTGCTAATGTTGCGCATTCTTTGCCTGCATTTACTGAACTTGTTGGATCAAATCCAGGTATATTTACATTGCTGTAAAAAGTTTCGCCCTTTGAATCTTTGTAGGGTTTGTCTGCTTCATTTAAGAAATCTTCAAAATTTAAAATGTGTTCCATAGTTTTGGTTTTTTTTATTATTTATTTACCCAAGCGCCACCGTCATCATAAGTATAAACGTTTATCATATCACCGTGTTTTACAGCAATTAATTCTAACTCATCAAAGTCAGACTTTTCCATACCATAGTTACCAGGATTCTTTTTCATAACAGAAATGGTCCTATAGGTATCGTACTTCTTTAATTTAGATTCGTAATCACGTCCATAACCAGTTGCTAAAACTTCCCATGCGCCGTCATGGCCAAGAACATGAGCAGTGTTTCCAGGTTTTACTTGGTTGAACGGTTTTGGGTTAAATTTGGCCCCTTCATTCAAGAAGTCTTCAAAATTTAAAATGTGCGACATATTTTTTGGTTTTTTTATTTTTTAATCTTGTAGTATATATCAAACTGAATTTTTAGATAAGTTCAACAATTACACTATATGGAGAGTTGAACCATTCGCATTTTCCGTAAGGCCATTCAGAAGTAGGGTCGTTTACTAAACGAAAACTACAATCAGCACCATCATATTTTGAATAAGAAACGGATTCGTTGAGAACCTTTTTGAACAAACGCCTCCCGGCCTGAATTTCGCTAGGTGAAAGTTCACCTTTTTGTTTGATTGATTTTTCTTGGTCATTTAAGAGATTAATCAGTTTGATGTGACCAGGGTTTTCAAAGTCAACTGGAGTATTGACGACCTGTGTTGAAATGTAAAACATTAGGAATGGAAACCCAGTAGTTTCTTGAAGTTTGAGATTGGGTTTCACAGAAGAAATTGCGGGATTAACAGTTTTCATAATTTTTGATTTGATTGTTAAGATTCATTTATTACAATACAAATATAATCAAAAAAGTTGGCATCTCAAAGGAAAATGCCAACTTTTTTAGAAAAAATAGATATTTATTAATGACTATTATATCTAATCTAGATTATATTGTTTATTATACTTATATATCTCCTCCGCCATGAGTATAATAATGTTTGTAGTAATGTATTTGCTAAGATCAAAAAATTCTTTTGATAGATTTTCTAATTTTAATAGCATATCATCGTTGAGTGTGCTTTTTGTTTGTTTGTTCCATTCCTGAATTCCAGTTTTTAGTGCTGTTTTATAATTTTTAAGTTTAGCGTCCCATTTTGGATTATATACTAATCTAGCTGTAATTTTTGGTCCGAAGTCTTTAAATTCTTGTTCCCAATAACTTAAAGTTGAAGTAGTTTCCTTTGCATATTGTGTTTTCATATAAACTGGTGCTTTGTCGCCCCACATATCATATGCTGAATTAATATAAATTAAATCTATCATCACACCGTTAAAATTAACAGCAGCTTTAATAACTTTGCCGTTTGGCGAAATATCGGCGTAATCACCAGTAGTTGTGGACCTATAAATATTTTTCCAATTAGAAACAGAATCAATATATTTAGCCTTTTTATCTAAAAAAAGGTTTTCAGGTGTAATGGTTCTCACGACTTTAACGAACTCACCTAACTCTGGCGTTATTATTTTTTTCTCAAATCGTGCAAGTTCCGGTGAGTTCCAGGATAAATAGCCTTCGTAAAGTTTATTTTCGTTGATAAAACTTTCAAATGTTTTAATGTGTTTCATAACTTTTCATTTTTTTAAAAATTTATAGTGTATATATCAAAAAAAGTTCTGCCTTTTGGACAGAACTTTTGGATATGACGGATTTTGGATTTTTAAAAAATCTATTATTCACCAATTTCTCTAAGAATTTCTTTCCAAATTGCAGGTGTTAATTTAGATAAAGGTTTTGGATAAGGATTTAAATTATCATAACTATCCCTTTTTTCCTTTGGCGTATTTAATGATGTTACTACAGGCGTTGCATCATAGAAAAAACAAAAATCGGAGTCATCGTAAATTAATACAGAAAATCCTTCGTCAGCATCTGGATGCTCAACGTCATATGCAGTTGCATTAGTATACCCTTCTGGTACTTCACCAACTGAACCTGGCGAAAAAGTAGCCCCTTTACAGGCTGATTTAAGATTGTTTAAAATAGAAGAATCTTCGTTTAGGAATCCTTCAAATGTTTTAATGTGTTTCATAATTTTTTGTTTTTTGTTTTTTGTTTTTTAAAATTTATAGTGTATATATCAAAAAAAAGTTCTGTCTTTTGGACAGAACTTTTGGATATGATGGATTTTGGATTTTTTTTATTTAATGGAAATAATTTTTTTCATTGGTTTTTCTTCTTCTTTTTTCGCAATGCTAATTTTTAGTAATCCATCTTCAAATAAAGCATTAACTGAATTTTCATCTAATTTATCGGCCAAGCGGAACGAGCGTGTAAATGTTGAACGTTTTAGTTCTTTAACAATATAGGTACCGTTTTCTAACGGTTTAGTTCCAACGGATAAATTCCCGGCTATTGTCAATATACCGTTTTCGACTGCAATTTCGATATCTTCTTTATCCCATCCGGCGATTTCAGCGTGAATGCAAACAGAGTCGGTATAGTCAATAATATCTACTTTTGGGTAAGCACCTTTGCTGAACGAAATTCCAAAATCTTGTTTCAATTCGGGAAAATGTTGGTCAAACAAGCGGTCAAATACTACGGAAAATGGAGACAAAAACTCGTCTCTTGATTGCCATCCAGTGGCAGGGTTTGTTGAATTTTTCTGTTTCATAATGTTTTTCTGTTTTTTTAGTGATTAAAATTGAATCCACCATATTGAACCATCCGAAGCATGGCTCATATTATATATTCAGTAACTACTGAAAAGTTTTCTTTCATTTAAAATTATTCGTAAACTTTAAGGAATATTGAAGATTCTGCGGTATTTGATGTTGCAAACAAAACTATACTATTAATGATATCTGTTTCTACGGAATGGTTATTTAAACTTGTTAGTGAATCTATTACAAGCATACCAGCATATTTTGAAAAAACCCAAGGCATCGTACGGCCGTCAGTCCACTTTTCTTTTATTTTATTTTTAAATTCTTTTTCTGAATATGGTTCCATATTTTTTACTTTATTCGTTTTTTGTATTTTCAAATAAAGTTCATATATTTCTGAATATAGTTCACCACTCCCACCCAATCCGTTCATTCTCATTCTAACTTTATTATTTGCGTCTTTTGGATTTATTTTTCCGGGAAAACCATAAAAATTTGCATTTGAATTTTGTATATAATTTAAAATGGCACCTAGTCCACATTTCCCTCCTGCTGCTGTACTTCCTTGAATTTCGAGTGCCCAGTTCTCAAAGAGATTGAATGCTCTTCCTTCTAATTTTAAAATTGGATTGTTCCCAGCTTTCACATCTATAAAACATTTATTAGCTGACCAGAAATCTTTAGTAGATAGCCGATATTCTACTACTTCATATTTTTGTTTTGGAATCTCAGGATCATTATTTATTTCTATTTTTAATGAACTAGAATTTTCAATCTTCTTTAACGAAATTCCTAACAATTGTTTAAGACTAAAAACACTTTTTAGATATTGATTAAATTCAGCGATTGAAGCATTTTTATTGTTCATTTCTCTGAATTTATTACTAATAATCTGTTCTTGGCTCGAATCAACTGCCCATATATCGCCAGGGTTCCATTTATCATTTTTCCAATTCCATGGAATGTCTTTAATAGTATTAAAAGCATTTTTACCACTTTCGTAAATAGAATTAAAAAATATACTACCTCTATGAAAATTCATTCCTTCTTTGATAAAACCTTTTATCATTAGTTGCTTTGCAGTCTCAACGCAAGATGTTCGCCAATCTAATGTTAGTTTTTCCAAAATGGTATCAATACTTTCTGTTGTAAATACCCATTTACCCGCAGATACTAATACTTCTTTTGTAAAATCAGAATCATTTGCATCTTTATTTTTTATTACATTAACGAGTGCTGAACAAAAATAGCACTGTGCTGATTCGGTTAATGATGTATTCTGTGCACCTCCTCTAGATCCACCACCGCCGCCAAATTCTTTTGTTTTAACGAATTTTGATGTAGAAACCCTTTGTCCGGGTACTCCATCTATTCTGCCTGTGAATATCATTGCCTTTGGTATGTCGGTTTTCTTAAATTCTTCTATTTGTCTTAATGCATCTTCGACATCAGTAACAACAAACATCTTATTTCCTTCAATCGTAAATGGCTCACTATTTTCAATTTTTTTAATCATCAAAGGTATACGCAGAACTCTCTCTTTCAACCCCTTAGGTGTTAAAAAACTTTCGTTTAACTTAATAAAATCATTATATCTTAATAAACTCATAATTTCTATTTTTTATTATATATCAAAAAAGGGAAGTAGACAAATCTACTTCCCATCCATTAGTGACATACTGTATCTGCGCAAGAAGACGCTATAATTGCTTCGGGTTTTACTCGAGCCTCATATCCCATACTTTCAACATACCCAACTGCGGAACGCAAAATTGAATTGCTGTTGTACTTTGGGTCCGGGTTATAGTCTAAGTCAATATAATTTGCTCTGGGCAATCCACTGTTGACCATAAACTCTGCGGCTTGGATACTTCTTTCAACTTCATTCCACAAACGAGTAAACATATCATTGATCCTTGGAAGGCGCTCTTTTGCATAAAGAACACTTGCGCCTCGGTTCCCCCAATGCAGTACAATTACAGTTGCATACTGAGTCCATGCACCATTTGTTTGACTGTCAGTTCCAATATAGATTTTCACATCTTCAACGCCTGTTATTAGTTCTTGAACATACGGAATTAAATCTACTTCTCTGTGGTCAGATAACCTTTTAAATGTTGCATTCATAATGATCTGTTTTATTCTATTTATCAATTTATTGTACAGGTAAAGGGACTCGAACCCCTGCCATCAGATTCGAATTCTGATATTCTTCCTCTAAACTATACCTGCTGGTTAAACCAATCTGGGATGGGTCGTCTTTTCCAAGTCGCAAATCGACCTTTTGCTATTCGATAATAATTTCGATAACTTGCCACAGCGGTTTCTAATTTGTAGCTGTCGGCCATGGCCTTGGGCGGCTCAATAAATCCAATGTCCTCGATATCTGGTAGATTATTTATTAGCCATGTAATAACCTCTTGTGTTTTGTGAATTTTCTCATACCGATGTGTGTACTCTTTACAAAGAGCTAATCCTAATTGACAAAGCCATCGGTAATTTGAAAGCGATTGTCGAGTCCATACTGCTGATGGATGATTTTTATGTGTTAATTTATAAGGTGCTGACGACCCAGACACCCAGTGTGCGCTCGCTAATAATTGAGCGGTTTCAAGTATCATTTTAATGCAGTGCTTATCACAATGATACTCGGCACATTTTTTAACATCTTCGTCTAAATAAAAAATATTCATAGCAATTAAATTTTGAAGCCGAGATGGGATTCGAACCCATAGAATTCACCACGTTTAAGGCTGGATGTGAACGGTGCTACCTACGACCTGCGTTTGCCAATTCCGCTACCCGGCTAATTGTGGTCTTAATATGATTCGAACATATATCTTTGGCTCCGCAAACCAACATTCTTCCATTGAACTATAAAACCTATTTGCGGAAAGTGCCGGGATCGAACCGAATCCGTTTTACCGAACGTCTCGCTTAGCAGGCGGACCTATTCACCGTTATAGTTCACTTTCCATTAGTACACCCAACAGGTCTCGAACCTGTAACCTACAACTTAGAAGGTTGTTGCTCTTCCAATTGAGCTATGGGTGCAAAAATTCCCCACCCTGAGATTACAGGTGGGTAGTTACATCGGTTTTTTCCTATTCAAAAACCTGCTGGGCATCCCCGCTTAAAACGTCAGTTCATACGTCAGAGGCCCTGAACCTTGGTACCTTTATCCTGAATCGAAAGTCTGTCGGTAGACATTTTTTACCCCTATCCATTGTTAAATGAGTCTTGGATAAAAGACTGTTGAGTATCTCATACCTCATTGTGCCCCAGACGGGAGTCGAACCCGTACAGACCTTGCAGTCTACAGGATTTTAAGTCCTGCGTGTCTACCAGTTTCACCACCGGGGCATTTAAACTAACGAACTAGATTTCATTTACGTTCAGATAATAACGGTGCATTTTTTCTACAATCCGTTCAGGACCATTTCCGTAATCGGGTGTGATAAATTCATAGTAGCCTTCATAGATATCCGGATACCCGCAATTGTCAAATGGGAAAAATCCTTTGAATTCAATAGATTGGTCATTTGGATATCCAAAGTATTCAAAAAGTAATTCTTCGAATCTTTCGAGGCTATCAGCAGCCACTATTGGAATTGCATCATCAGTTGTTGCTAAATATATAGTTTTCATAGTTTTTAAAGAATAAAGTCAATAATAAGTTTTCTCGCTAATTCTTTGTTAAGTGCATCTCGATTTTCAGAGTATTCTTTCAGAGGTCGGACAAGTTTCCATTTAAGTTCGTTTGCCGTATCTACATCAAGAAGTTCTGCATTGTGTTTTCCTGGAACTCCATTGTACAACCCAGATTTTGTTTTTGAACCAATTCGATTATCAATATAGAAATCACCAATTGAAGATTCAATATAAACAGTCCCTCCGTCTTTGAGCATACTCAGGTCATAGACATAAATCTTGTCGCCCGTTGGGATTTCTTTGATTTCTCCGGCGTCAAGCCCGGCGGACAAGCATTGGTCACAAATCGCAATCCAAAAACTTGAACCATCAAATTTGCTTCCATACCCTGCAGACAATCGACCAACAACACCATCCGTGAATGAACCGCTTTCAGGTTTTGTTAGACCGTTTGGGTAAATCTCTAAGACGTCTTTTTTGCAATTAACACATTTAAAATCCATATCGAAGTAAGTTTAAATTATAATTATCATTATCATTTCGCCAGTCACCAGGAATAGTGACAAATAACATTTTAATCAATGCTATAGTAATGGCAATTCCAAAAAGAAATAACATAGTTTATTTTTTGTATGTTGCTTCAACCATTTTTTCATAAATGGTTGAAAGTGAATTTTTTACATTAGACATAATTGCTTCTTCATAACCGAGAATTCTCTTTTTAGTAACATCATTGTAAAGTTTAGAAATTCTTGCCCAGTTTCGGTCAGTAACAATCACATCATAATGATAAACGTGATTGGTAATTTCAATTCTAGCTTTATAAAAAATTATATAAAGACCAATCGTATCATTTTTTAAATATCTTTTTCCCGATTCATATTCAACTTCAAAATCAGTATCTGGATGGTTGATTGCCATTCTTGCAATACTCATAATGTATTTTTGTGTATCTGATACCTGCTGGCCACGCTCATTCATTTTTCTAGAAAACAAAACATAACGAACATACATTCTTTTGCAAGACCTCTTTATACTCTTAATAGTTGATTTAAGCGTTTTCTGTAGATAAGTTTCAGATTTTGTTTTCATTTTAATAGATAATTGGTGCATAGATTTATTGTTTTATATATTAAGAATAAATTGTGGTCCATCCTGGGCTCGAACCAGGGACCTTAGCATTATGAGTGCTCTGCTCTAACCAACTGAGCTAAAGGACCAAAAAGTTTTTTATTTCGATTTAATTTCGAGAATTCGGTTTTGAATATTAGCGATCCATTCAGCATCTCGCTGTTTTGCATTTTCGTAAATCATAAGATCTAGATCGCTAGGTGTTTCGGTTTTGAAATATTTACCGTTATTAAAAAGTTCAATTCGCTCATCATAACTTTTTTGAGCTTTCTTTAACTTTCTTTCAAGAGATTTAATCTCTTTGATTTCAAGTTCAGTTAAAACACCTGCATCTTTACGAACAAACATTGTTTTACTCACATAACCTTTTTTGGTTTTTGAGTGTTTCCAAATTTTTGTAATCCCGGTCACATCCCACTCAACATAAATCGGACAACTGTTATACCCAGAATCAGCGAATCCAATACAGCCGTCTTTTTGTTCAAATTGACTCATCAGGAAAGCAGCTTGCTTTTCAGATTTCCAAAATCCATTATTTCCTTTTGCAAGATTGAAAGCAGATGATTGGATTGAGTTTTGCATAGTGTTAGATTTTTTGTTGGTTGTTAATCGTTACAGTACAAATATAACACTTTTTCTCGGGACTTGCAAGGAAAATGCAAATTATTTTAGAAAAAAATCTTTTTATGTGTGTGGAAACCGGGATTCGAACCCGGACCGGAACATCCACAATGTCCCGTGCTACCATTACACCAAGTCCACCATGTAGATTTGATTGCTATGCAGGATTCGAACCTGCGGACCTTCGGCTCATCGCCAACGTTCACTCCGCATAAACTAAATAGCAAAACTACAGAAACATTTCATCGGCAAATTACTCAGTGTCCGCAGATTCAGTCCGGTACTTCAAAATTGATTGCCGTCAATTTTCCTTCCCGTCTGAATTTTAGTACCTCCTAAGGGGGTCGAACCCTTAAACCTTTACGGCACCAGAT
>Ga0181349_1000013_pt1 | contig 63255 bp, 48 predicted proteins | sample Su13VDMM110SD_FD_130106 | JGI IMG/M metagenome (GOLD analysis project Ga0181349, IMG submission 130106) | Freshwater viral communities from Lake Michigan, USA - Su13.VD.MM110.S.D | ecosystem: Environmental > Aquatic > Freshwater > Lake | place: USA: Michigan | collected 2013-07-16 | reverse complement strand
TGTGTCAATTCCCCTGCCTTCCAAAAGGGATTTTGTGATTGCTGCTTCAGTATCAAAATACAAACAGTATCCAGTAGGATTATTATCAAGGAAATTCTTAACGACGGCAAGACTGAAGAAAGTCTTTCCAGTAGAAGTTTCCCCTGCAATTGCAGTGATCTTGTTACCAGATACACCACCAAAGATACTACCAGATATAAGAGCGTTAAAAATGTAGCTGCCAGTATCCACATAAGTTTCAGTTTCATCAATTTCTGATGCCAGTTGCGTGTATTCTCCTCCAATTTCTTTTACAATATCTTTTAAAAAGTCCATAGTTTTTTATACAAAAAATGATTCTAATGTTGTACGTTCTCTGTAATCCCATCCAATACAACTAAGAATGGATTTAAGTGGATCTAGAAATGATTTTTCAAATTGCAACTCATAATCAATGTAAGGTGTTACTCCAATCTCAACGGGAAATTTTTGAATAAATGAAATTACATTTTCATGAATTGGGTTTGGTTTTTTCAAATAGCAAAATTTCACCTTTTCTCCATTATGAATCAAAGCGTACTTTTTGTCAAGCCCACCCTGTTTAATGTAATGATTATATAGAAGTGCCCCACGAACATGAATCGGAGTTCCTTTTGAGTAAATTTGATTTATGCTTCTATACTTCACAACATCTGATACAGATCTTGGAAATGAAATTTCTTCGGGAGTGAGATTTATAAATTCACTTTTGCATTTAGAAATAAATTTAATCATGTCACTTTCAGTGCCTATCATAATAACTTTAAGTGCATCTTTAATCATCTGACGGCATGATGCTGGAGTTGAAGATTTAACTGCCTCAATACCCATCATTTTTAGTTTAGGTTCATTATAACGAACACCTTCACTGTCATACACATTAAGAATATATCTCTTCTTGGCAATCCAAATTCCACGATCAGCAATACATTCACGTTTCATTTGCATTTTTTGCTGATATGCATTTAAATATTTTGCCAATTCTTCATAAGAACTTTCAATATACTTTTCAAGTTCTACCTTACAGATCTTATCGAGAAACGAAACAACGCTATTATTAGTTTTTTCTTTTCCTTGATATACTTTTTCAACCAAAGGCCCCATATGAAGATAGACAGAATCAGTATCAGAAGCAATAACATAATCAACATCTTCAGTTTTGAGAATTCTATTCATATACTTATTAAGTTTTGCTTCAATCCAACGAATTGCAACTTGACCAGATGTTGTAATTGCCTCAGCATTTTCTAATTTATAGTATCTGAAGTATTGATTACCTACAGCACCATAAGCAGAATTTAATTGAATTTTCTTTGCTAATTGAAAAATCTTTGCTTTAGCAATAGTATTTTTTAATTTTGGATTTTTAGTATTTTCATATTCCTGCTCAGTGGCAAGTTGTAATTTTTTCCAATTTACACGTTCATCATATTTTGATTGCATAAGTTGAGGGAGAAATCCATAAACATCTTTCCGATACATTGCTCCATTAGGACATATAGAATAGTCTTCTTCTATATCAAAATTAAAGGTTTGATTTAAAACACTGTTGACTGAAATTGAATGATGTTTTTCATTCACAAGTGTTTCCGGACTTATGTTGAATTCCATAATAAGATGAGGATACAGTGAATTTAAATCGAAGTTTACAACCCAATTATAAATTCCTGGAACTGGTTCTTTTACATAAGCTCCTTCATACTTATCATCTTTAGATGTATCTTCTTTGGGAGGAATAACAATATTTTTCTTCTTCAAATAATTGTATATAATAGCATCCCAAGTTCTCACTTGATAGAATACATCATTGAAATTGACTTTAGCGTCAAATGCCATTGTAATAGCAAGTTCAATAAGTTTCATTTTATCTTCAAGACGATCTACAAGTTGCACGTCCTTAATATTGTATTCAATATACTTTTGCCAATCTTTGGTATAAAACTCTTTGAAAGTTTCATACTCAGTGTGATCTAATTTTTTCTCACCAAGTTCAACAAATGCAATGTGATCCAAAGAATATCTTTCTTGATTGATATAAGTAAACTTCTTATACAATTCAAGATAATCTAGAATAGTAATTCCACCAATATCACATATAATATGGCTTTGTCCTTTAATATACTTTTCATCCTGAGTAACAAGTTTCCAAGGAGAAATTCTTTTCATTTCCCTAGTACCCAGAACTTTCTCAAGTCTGCCAATTACATATGGAATATCATAAAGAGAACAGTTCCATCCAGTAATTACTTCTGGGGGATTTTTTTCCAACCATAATAACAATTTATTTAATAATTCTTTTTCATTCCAGCATTCAAAATATTGAATATTAGGATCTGTATTATTAAATTGACCAATTCCCCAAGTAAATATTTTTTTAGTATTATAATCTTGAATGGTTACAGCAAGAATTTCTTCAATACATTCTTTTACAGTAGGAAATCCATTTTCAGAAGCAACCTCAATATCAATAGTCACAAGTTTAATTTTACTTAAATCAAACTTAATTTCATCTTCAGGATATTGATCAGAAATATATTGGTATATGTATCTACTATTTCCATAGATGTTAAAGTTTTCCACATCCTTATATTTTTTATAAAACTCTCTACAGTCTTTTACAGAACCAGGTTGAATTGGTTCTACATAGTGACCCTCAAGAGTTTTATATTCGGTTTTATTATTTGAAGGTAAAAAAAGAGTTGGTGAATATTTTTCCCTATTAATAAAATGTGTGCCATTATCATATCCACGAACCAGAAAGTCATCGCCAACCATCTGAACATTAGTATAAAATCTCAAATTAAATTACTCCGTTGCTTGGATGTATGCTTCCAAAAGTTCTGGTTTTGGTTCTACTATTGTAACAATATACTCAGAGAAAATTAAAATTTCGTCATCATTCGTAAACTCCTTCCAAGGATAAATTTCATATTTGCATTGAGGTAAACTGTTTCCAATTTTTACAGTAGGCGCATCTTCAAATGAAGTAACCTCTGAACGATTCTTAAAATCAAATGTAGTATCAATTTGATAAGGTTTAATTAATTTACAATTAGGTAAATTCAATTCATAATCAATTGTTAATTCCTGAACCTCAGTTATCAACCAATAATGATTCCTCAGCAAGATACACTTTGTTACTTTCTCTGGATTCTCCTCCAGTTCCTCCATCATATCGATCATTTCCTCGTCCATCTTTTTTCTCCAAATAGGAATTTATAATATCTGAATGTGCATTATAATGGGTTACAACCCAATCTGTGGGAATAAAAAATTCCTTATCAGTGGACAAAGGAGCCCAAGGATAATATAATACAGAAACCCCAGATCGTTTTTCTTGATCACTCTCTAATAAAAGATTCGGTTCTGTTATTTTTACAACATAAGGTTTTGTAAGTTTGTACGCAACTACCTTATCTAATCCATTTTCGTCGGGCAGTATTACTTCATGAACATCTGAAATAATGTCTTCTCCAGACTTGAGCATAGTAATCTTAATAGTCATAATTTTCTAGAGATAAACTCCGATCTTCTATTTTTGTAATGTAACTTGATAATTTTTCAAGATATCCTCTATTTCGCAATTCTTTGAATACTAAATTTTCAATAGAAAATTCACCACCTTTACGAATTGCTGATGAACGCATCTCTCTAATTTTTTCCTTTAATTTTTTGAATTCATCTAAGTCATCTGATTTGTTGAGGATAAGGAAATCTATCTTATCCATCATAGCACGAGTCTTTCCTTTTAACAAGGTTTTGTCAATTTGAGTTGATAATTTCCTTGGAAGAACTAACCATTTACTATATTTCACAGAATACACGCCTTGATTTGTTGGCCTTTTCAGACCCTCTTCTTCAGCATATAATTCTACATCATGATTATAAATTTTAATATCATGAGTTAATGCCCACAGTTGTTTTTTATCTTTTAAGAATTCATCTATAAGATCTGGACAATCTGGAAGTTTACTTTTATCTAATACTAAATGAAGATCTATATCAGAAAATTCTGTATAGTTATAATTAGCATTACCACCTACAAAAATTATATCTCTAATTGATGATTCGGGAATTTTAGAAAATTTTGCCCACTCCCTTGCAATTTGAATTAATCTCATTCTAACTTTGGAATCTAATTTAGTATTAGACCAAAATTTAGGATTAAGTTTATTGTGATATTTGTAAGTGAGTTTTTGATCAACAAACTCCTGTAAATACATTTTAGTTAGATTTAGGAAAAGGGGGAACATTGATGATTCTGACCATCTGTTCCCCACAGCAACGATAGTTTAGCTCATTATTATTTATAGATAATCTTTTCTCTTATGTGATTCTGGAACTATTCTTCCTAAAATTACTGTAAGTAATCCATCTTCAAAGTTTACAGAAGAGACTTCTGTATCATCAGCAAGAGACCAGGTTTTAGTAAAACTTCTTTGAGCTAAACCTTTATGTAGATAATTTGTTTCAGTTTCTTTATCTTCTTTTTGTCCTTCAATAAAAAGTTTTCCATCTTGTGTATAAACAAGTACTTCTTTTTTAGCAAACCCAACAAGTGCAAGTTCTAAACGTGACTCTATACTATTAATTTGAACTAAATTATATGGAGGATAATTCGAAGTTGTTTCATGAAGGTTAAATAGACGATCAAAATATTCGTCCATTCCAATACTATTGCGATTAATCCTATCCATCAGGGCAGGAAGATCAGCAGATGTGTACCTAGAAAGATTAATCATTTTTGCTCCTTAAAAAGCGAGAGTTTATATCATCAAACCCGAAGCATTTGATAACGTAGTATATATTAATTTAATACAAAAAAACGGAGTGTGGAACTCCGTATATTTTTATTCAATTTCTTCAACAACAGTTTTCTTTTTTCCAATATTATACTTAGGTTCAAGGATCCAATCAACTTTATCCTTAAAAGAAAGAACTTTTATTTGATTGAGAGGAGCGAGATCTTGAATTTTTGATATATCAACAGGAGTGACTAATCCCCAATCAGCAATCAATTGAGTAATTGTGTTTCTTCTTTGAACATCATTAACAGTTAAGTTTGTATGTTTACCATCCAGAGCAAACAATTCTTTAAAATGTACAATATAGTATTTACCTTGTTTATGTAAAATATGACAAGATTGATATAGTTTTTTTTCTTTTCGAGATGCTACACCAATACGAGTAAGAGTTTCCCTAACTTTTAAAAAATCGTCAGGCTCGTTTAACATTATTTGAACCATTTGGTCTTGAGACCAGTTAACTAAAGATTCAATCACCACACTCATTTTATACCTCCAGTATCCAATTTGGATTTAATGTTTTCTAGTTGTTCTCTATTTAGAATATTCAAAACTTGTTTTGCTTTTTCATTACTATAGTTATAGTAAGATTTCACTAATTCAAGGTCTTTGATTTTTTCTTTATGCATCCAAGGAGAAAATCTTTTCTTAGATCTAATAGTATTTAGATAAAAATCATACTGTAATTTTTTGTCTAAATGTGGATTCATATTCATTTCATTTGAATACATAATAGTTTCAACAAATCCAGACATACATCGATTAATAATATATGGAGGATATTCTTTTTCAGATTCTAAATCCTCCTGAATTATATTAATTTTAGATTGATTTATCGATGTCATCCAATCCTTTAATTCATAAGTCATCGTATAATCTCCAAGTCCTTTCCAAGTTCCCAAAGTTCAAGTTCTGTTCTAAGTTTGTTGTCTTGAAGCAACTTTTCATACCTTCGTGTTGCCTTGACTCTCCACCATTCAATTACGTCTTCAGGTTCATATCCAAATTTTGAAAGGTAATACCTTTTCTTTTCAGTAAGAGACTTTGCATGTTCAATACATTTTTTAAATTCATTTATCTTTGATGTATCCTGAAGAGACTTTATGATTATTGAAATCATTTTAGTTTGAATCTTTAATTTCTTTGAAGATTTATCTGCAGAAATAAGACGCTCACCACCATTAGCGTTATTATTAAACCACCAAAACATTTCCCTAAAGTAATCATCATGAAATAGTGGAAGAAATTTACTTTCAGTATCACCTATATGTCGAATATAAGGTTTCAAACCATCATACATGGATACTCCCTTTGTTGTACCGTATAGTGAAGTGGTTTCAAAGTAATGTAAATCAGTTCCATACTTTACATCAAATTGTCTTTTAAGTTCATTAGAAGATGCTAATAGTGCTAGAAGTTTTCCACCAAGATAATTGTATCCGAATGGTTGTACTGGAACAATGTTAAATCCCATTACAAATTCTTTATTAATTACTTCAAGAGGAAGAACTTCCCCAAAGTATTCATTTCTTGGTTTGGAATTAATTGTAGGAGAACCAAACCTAATTACACCTATTATTTTATCAGTAGTATCTTCAGTAACAATCCATTTTATCGTTCTTCCAGGAATTGCTTCTTCAATTGCATTAGATGCAGTTAAATTAAGAATTTCAGAATATAGATTTTGATTGTATTTAGATTTTGGTTTTGGACTTGTATCCACTAAATGGATAGAAAATATCATCTCTTTAGGTGAAATATTAAAATTAGAAAAAATTTCATTTTCAGGACCAAATAATTTACCAGGAGAGTTTATTAATCTGCTAGTTTTTACAAACCGCATGTAGTCATCAATACGATTAAATTTAGAATAATATTGTATGAATTGATCTGCTGCCCATATAGAATTTTCAGGTGATAACATAATTACTCAACTACACTCTATACTTCTAGACTCATAACAAAATGTTACATCATCATTAGTCATTGGAGTCACAATATATTGTTGTTCATATTCTAGCAGATTTTTAGGGGTGTCAATCATATTAGTGTCTAAAGGAACTGTTTCCGACCATCTACCATTTTTATTTGGTCTAAAATAAAGGTTGATATCCAAATGATTATATTTTTTATTAGTTGGTACATAAATTTTATATTCGTTTCCATTATTTTCAGTGAGGGCAGAAAGAGCAAAGTTTTCTTCTTGAGTTACCAATATAGTTTTACAAGATTCCCAGAATATATTTTCAAAATCAGAGTAATTTTTCAAATACTTATCTGGGTTATCCATAATCATTCTACCAATAAATTGAGGAGAAAGGCAATGATCATGTACAACCTTTTTCCCATTCTTTTTATTGGTTAATGCATGTTCACTTATGAGACCTGAAAAATTTGAAAGTCCACAATCAAAAACATTAATGTAATAGATTCTTGTGATTGGACGATAGAATTCTGGTTTACCCCAATTCTCAATATTTGCATTCAATGCATTAAAAGAAGTTTTGCAATATGCTTTCCAATCTTTTTTAATTTTCGTTTTCATTTAAATTCACACTCACACATTATTTCAGTTAATGCTGCTAACAAGTTAATTTCCTGGTCAGCCACAAACGCACTTTGGTATTGATACTTTGCAATAATAAGAACGGAAGCAGGAATAGATGTAGGTACAAGACAATTAAAACATGAATCATAAATTTCACGAAGTAGACTAGAAGTATCGTTATCTAAATTAGAAACTACCCACTTTCTAACTTCAGTAAACTTCTTTTCTTTAAGTGATTTAATAAGATCATTAGTATTTACTTTTAAAAATTCGGAAAGTATTTCTGCATCAATTTTTCCACTAGATGAATATCTTTGACATTCATTTAATATTCTTCTAAAATCAGGAAAATGTTTTGTAATTAAAGTGGCAATAACTTGCTTATTATATTGGATATTTTCTGCGTCCAAAATATTTTGCAAACGTTTGAAAAACGATTCTGCCAACTCAATTTTGTGTTTTCCTTTAATGCCAAATTCAATAACTGCACATCGGGAATGAATTGGTTGAATGATTTTGTTTTTATAGTTGCAGGTAAAGATGAATCTGCAATTGTTACTAAATTCCTCAATAAATGCCCGTAGTAAGAGTTGAACATCTGAGGTAGTATTATCTGCTTCGTCAATAATGATGACTTTGTGTTTAGCAGTTGAAGAAAGTGATAAGGTCGAAGCGAAGTTTTTTGCATAGTTTCTGACAGTATCAAGGAATCTACCTTCGTCGGATCCGTTAATGACATGATAATCTACCTCTAATTCATTACATAGTGCTTTTGCAATTGTTGTTTTACCAACTCCCGGTGGTCCAGAAAGGAGAAGATTAGGAATTTCTCCACTTTCAATAAATTCTTTAAAAGTTTGTTTGATATTTTGTGGAAGAATACAATCATCAATTACTTGAGGTCTATACTTTTCCACCCAAAGATATTCATTTATCATAATTTAATCAAATCAATGTTTATTTAAACTCAATTACAAAAAAATATTCATTCAAAAGTTGAGTTTGGTTCCAATGCAATATAATATACTAGGTTGCGACTAGAATTTGTGAATTTGGAAATACCTTTGTTAGAAATTATAACATCATACTTTCCAGGAATAATTTTTATATTCTCAACCTTAAAATTCATAGAAAATATTCTATCTGTAATCCCCACGTTAATCGAATATTCATTTGATGTTTTGTTTTCTTTATCCTTAACAACTAATCGAATTGTACTTCCATCTCCAATAGCGCAAAGATCTTGAACTTTATATGTAGAAGATGCTCGCAATAATTTTTGTAATTGTGAAGAATCAATTTGAAAACAAATGTCTTGACTTGGTAACTCCATAGGATTATCAGGTGGGCTGATAATTACAGTTGGACTTGAATAATAATATTTTGTTTTGTTATCAGAATTATCTTGAATCAAAACATATGAATCATGAGAAAAGTCTAATTGAGAATCTGGTTGAAGTTCCAATCCATTAATAAACTGACTCAAGTCATATATTGCAAATTGTTTAGGAAGTTCTTCTTCAATAACTGCTTCTGCCAAAATATTTTTCAATACAGACATAGTTCGAATTACATTACCTTTCTTAAACAATAAAGATTGATTAATTGTAGTGAAGTTTTTAAGAATATCAATAGTAGTTTTAGAAAATTTCATAGTAGTTTCAGATTTCATAATTAAAGTGAAAATTCACTGATTCCATTATCACGACGAGAATAATGTCCATCAAAGTGAAGTAGTAGCATAGAATAGTGAATGACTTTCATCAAGTCACGTTTATTTCTTCCGTTTTTTGCTCCATAACGAGATCCATATTTGAGAATGTTTGCCTGACAAAAATCTTGTGCTAGATCCTTTGCTGCCATCAAATCAATTGTTTGAATATCTTTATACTCTTGATTTTGTCCGCAGTAGTGACTACCATAAGTACTTGTTACATACTCAGAAACATCTTTAAGAATTTGTTCTTCATTATATTTCCAAAGATGGCATTTAAGATTAGGCATCAAATCAATATCATGTTCATTGTCATGATTTTTTTTATTTTCAAGTTCGTACATAGTATCGTAAAGTAAACTCCAGGAATTGACCAAAATAAAGGGAGGCATAATTACCTCCATCAACTATATCAGAAAGTCACTCTCTTGTCAATAAGACTCTTCCTGATCACTAGAATTGATGGTATCCTCTTCAGATGGCATTACGAAATCAACATCTACTTTGTCATACAGTTCTATAAAAGACTGTTTAGTTTCATCGTCAAAACGATTTACACATACTTTAATTGCTTTTGCTTTGTCTTGAAAAATACTGTAAGCATGGATAATGTGAACCAGACGACGAGTACTAATAATTTCTTCAATTCCACCGTCATGAAAAGTTTTACGGATAATGTCTGCCCAATCAACAAGACGTTTATAAAAATCACTTTCATCTAATCCCAAATTTAAAGCAATACCTTCTAAAATTTTCTGTTCAATTGCTGGAGAAGGATAATCTTGTTCAAAAGTTACAGGAAATCTTTCTAAAAAGGCTTCGTTAAGAATGTTAGTGCCAATGAAACGCCCATCATCAGAACCTCTACCTTTAGTATTAGCAGTAGCAATTACATTAAATCCTAAAGTAGGTTTTACGAATTGATTTATTTTTTTAAGAAATGTGCCTTTACCTTCCAGTACAGATTGTAAACAAAGAATTTTATTGGAGGCAAGATCAATTTCGTCCAATAATAAAATAGCACCACGTTTAAGCGCCTCTACTACAGGCCCATTATGCCAAACAGTTTCACCATTTATCAAACGAAAACCACCAATGAGATCATCTTCATCAGTTTCAATTGTAATGTTGACACGAATTAATTCGCGATTAAGTTGAGAACAAGCTTGCTCTACACTTAGCGTTTTACCATTACCCGAAAGACCCGTAATAAATATAGGATAAAAAATACGGGACTGAACAATTTTTTTAATATCATTAAAGTTACCAAACTTGACGAAGGTATCATCTTTATCAGGAATAAAATTTTGCTCTACTTTAGAGATAACTGCAGGTGCTTGGTAAGAGCGTTCAATTTCTTCAACTGATTCTTGAGTCACTTCTAAATTCCAACGACCACGAGATGTTTTAAATTGTTCTAAAAGATTAGTTACAATTGAATATGAAATACTTCTAGACGCACAAAATCCACGAATGTCACCAGTGGTAATATTTGCCCCAAATGAAGATTTAAGTTCCTGAATAACCTGTTCTGTGTTTATCATGATTTTGTGGAACTGGTTTGAATTTCAATGTTTACCTTGTTATATTACAAAAAAAACCTCCCTAATAGGGAGGTCTTGTGCCAGTTTGTAAAGTGGTTTTAAACACCTTTAACCTTATAACCCGATGCTCTAGCATCTGCGTCCATTTGACGTTTTCTAGCAAATTCATCCATTCTTTTTCGTCTATCACTTCTTGTATCATAGCTTGCTGACTTACCTGCCGCATAGGCATTATCATCGTCCTCAACAATACTCTGTCTCCACTCTTCACTCATATTTGCCATAATTACAAGTGCAGAATCTTCAGTATCAGCATAACCCTCGTCAATTATATGATGAAGAATTACATCATAAGAATCAAAAGATTCTGTAGTGTATTTTTTTCCTTGAAAATCAAATGTTTTTAATCCAGATTTTTTTGCAGAACTATATGATTTATCAAAAGCTTGGGATATAGTTCCAACTTTCCCAACACCAACTTTCCCAACACCAACTTTCTTATCACCAACTATCTTAGTACCAACTTTCTTAGGAACAACTTTCTTAGGACTAACATTCTTAGGATTAAGTATATTATCAGCAATAGGGGCCCCTATGGCGGCTCCCAGTCCTCCCGCTAGTGCCGTGGCAGCAGGACTCAAAGGAAATCCAGTCTTATTAGTTTTAAATAACTTTCCATAATTATTCTTTTTCATGCGCTCAGCACGAATAGCAAGACGAGTTGCTTCTTGAGATTTGTCGCTAAGTTCTTTAGATGTTTTACCAACTTGAACTGCTCTCCCAATAGGATCACCAACTCCTGGTGCTCCACTGGGTCTAGTAGGAGGATTAGTTCCTATGAGACCGCGTGTTCTATTCAAATCTCTAATTTCTTGTCTTCTGTTCATTAATCTTAAATATGTTCCAGGTTCCCTTGGAGCTGGAGCTGGAATTCTAGCAGATCTTGCAGATCTGATTGAAGTTGATGCTGCAGGACCCCTTACAATAGTTTCTGCTCTTCTACCAAGTGCAGTTAACGAAGAAAGTCCTGCTTTAGTTCTTCCACCAGCACTTAGAGCATTAATAATTCCTCTAAGTGCTGCTGCTCTATTTTCTCCTAAAAACTCTAACGATTCATTTAAGTTTTCTATGTCATCAATTTGATAGTGTTCTAAAATAGAAACTACAAAATCCTCAACAAGGTTTTCTACAACTAAAGATTCTGCATAATCTTCACATTCTTCTAAGGTATCAAATATATTTTCTAAAATACATAATTGTAAAACAGAATCATATAATTCTTGGCAATTATTTTGAGGTTCTGAGTATACATTAGAATATGCTTCAGATAGATATTTAATTTCTTTAGAATACATAATTGAAATTTAATTTTATACATTATTTATACTATGCAACAAGTTGAATAAATTCATTTAAAAACTTTTTATTCATTTTTTTAGAATTTAAAGATTTTTTAAAGGCATTTCTAATTGTAGATTTTGATGCATCTTCATCAACATTAAATTCAACCTCATTAGAAAGAACAGAGGAAGACATTCCAAAATATTTGTGATATCCAGATTCAGTTAAAATAATGCTACGTTCTTTTTTCCATTGAGTTTGATTTTTATCATAATTTTCTGAACTACTATTTGAACGAATAAAGTATCCAGAATCTCTATTTGCAATTATTCTAATTCCAATAAAGATTACTTTAGGGAATGTTTCTCTTAAATCATGTAAAAGAGTATTTGTAAAATTTTTGTCTATATTGTTAGTATTACTAAGAGGATAAACCATACCTGTTTTTCTATTACGAATAAAACAATTTTTATTTACACTTCGTAATCCCATATAAGGTTCACTCTCTAAATAATTACGATTAATTTGAACGTGGTAATTTAAAGCATTTGATTCACCATCAGTAAGAATAATGCAATGAGCTTTTTGAAGTTTGTTTTTAGTTTTAAATTCGGGAATGATTTGATGAAGAGATATTAAACTTTCATTTAAAGGAGTTCCAGATAAAGATAATTTATGAGGAATTGAATATCTAGAACATGATGTATTAATTTGAGATGAAATTCTAAAAATATTACACATTTGCATGTCAAGAGTTTTATTATTAACCTCACTACTAAACATATTTAATAATGAAAAGTCTGTACTTACACAAAAAACATTTTCCTTTTTTTTATAATGTGGTTGAGGATAAACCATAACACCTTTTGAATTTAGAGATGGTTTATAATTCCACTCTCCAGTAAATGCATAAACTTCAAATGGAATATTAACTTTTCTACAAAACCATAAAATATTATATAACTGTTTGAGAGTATCCGTCATAACATTTCCCATTGACCCAGACCAATCTAAAATAAATATCAATCCGTGATTTTTTCCATCAGGAATCATTGATATTTTTTTAAATAAATCTTCATTGAATTTGTAAGTATGAAGTTTAGAAGTATTAAGAACTCCAGTTTTAGCAGTTGTAGAACGACTATATTGATCTGCTGATTTTTTACATTCAAATTCTTTTACAAGATAACTTACTTCTTTTTTAGAGTTATTTTTAAATTTATAATATGCAGTATCCGAATAATAAAACCTATCAAGTTCAATATGATTCCAACAGTCATTAATATAATCATGAATTTCTTCGTTTTTTATAATGACTGTATTTAAATCCAATTTAGGAATTTCTAAATAGTGATTTTCATCACCATCCATATTGATTAATTTTTCAATAGCATCATTCATAGCATCCATAGTTTTAACTTCTGGAATAAATTCTTCATCAGGTTTATTTAAATTCGAATTTTCAAAATTATCATCAGATAATCTTTCTTCTTTTGAATTTGTATTCGTATCCTCGTTATCATTATTTTCGAATTTAGAATTCATTGATTCTGAACTTAAATCATTTTCAGAATCTTTATTTGGAATTTCAGTATCAAGAAGATTCTGTTCTTTAGTTAATTCTTCATTTTTACAAAATTCGTATAATGCTATTGAAGCCTTAATAACATCTTGAAATGTTTCAGCGTCAGCAATCATATTAATAATTTCAATTTCATTTCTATTGATTGGAACATTTATATAATTACCAATTTTAAACCAAAGATTAGCTCTGTCAACAAGATTCATCTTTGATATATCATTTCCTTTAACTTTTAAAAAATCATCATCATTAAGTTCTTTATATCCAGTATAGAAAGTTTTAGCGATTCCAGGATAACGACGCTTCATTAATTTTTCAACACGAGCATCTTCCACAATATTCATAATTGATTTTGGAATTTTAAAATCTTGATTCCAGTCTGCATAACTGGTATATAAAGCATGACCAACTTCATGACCAACTAGCATATCATACACAACATTACTTGCTTTTTCCCACATGGGTAAAGTCAAAACTCGGGTATGCACATTAAAACATGCAGTAGAAACTTTTTTGTGTTCTACTACAAGATCTTCTATGGCGAGCAATTTAGCTAGTTGAGATTTGATTTCGAAATTAACTGGCATGGAGTTTTATTGAACTGACACCATAATACGAAAAAAACCCCCCGTTGTGGGAGGTCTTGTGACACTTATCTAAGTGGTTCAGCAAGGCAGTTCTTCGTGCCTTTGCTTGTCGAAGTGCCTGTGGTTTTAATTTTCGTTTTTGTTTCTTTTTGCTGTGATGAAACCAGTTCGGAACTTGCTGGGACATTGCGATTCTCTGTGGGTGAATTCATGATATCATACAATTCGACTGAATCCCTTCACCTTATCAAATTGAATAACATTTTCAAATTTGTCATGCATTTCTGATTTATGAGAAATAACAAAAATGTTTGCATCCTTAACTATGTAGTTAATAATTTTTAAAAAATCATCAGTACCATTTATATCAAGAGAGCTATCAAATACTTCATCTAAAATTAAAAGATTTGTATTAACAGAGTTTTTCATTCTTGCAATTTCTCTCCAAGTAAATACTAAAGCAAGATCAATTCTTTGTTTTTCACCCTCACTAAAAGATTCGTAAGAAAAGTTTTCGTGTATTGGAGTGTTTACAGTTTCATTAAATTCATCATCAAAATTAAAATTAATATAAAAATCCATCATTTGAAGAAAACGATTTGCTTGTTTATTAATTACTGGTAAATAATTTTTAATAATTTTAGATTTTACCCCATTATCTTTAAGAAGAGAATAAATGAAATCGTGATATTGTATTCTTTCACTTTTTTCATTTAAATCAGATTCAATTAAATTAACTTCTTTTTTCAATGACTTTAATTTTTCAGTTTCTTCTAATTTGTTTTCAAGATTATGTTCAATATCAAATATTTCATCTTTAATATCTTTTATGATTTTATGATCATATTTACATTTATTGTTAATATCTCGTATTTGTTTATTCAATTCAGAAAGATTAGAAGAAAGATTTGCTAATTTTTTTTCCTCATCTTGATTATTTTCAAGTTGTTTTTGAAGTTCATTCAATCCCAAATTTATTTCAGAAAGAAAATTATCATGTTCTTTAATTTTATGAGATTTTACATCACCTTTAATAACCTGACTGCATGTTGGACAAGTTTCATTTTCGACAAAAAATAATTTATCTTTATTCAAACGATCTAACTTATTCTGTAATTTACCTCGAAGATCATATAACTTTCTAGATTTACCAGTGCAATTAACGTATTTTTGTATTTCTATATCAATCTCTTCAGATTCATCTAATAATTTTCCACAATTGTTTTCTGAGGTTTCAATATTTTTAGTTATTTCTAAAATTTTATTATTCTTTCTGGTAATTTCTGATTGACCTTTTACATTTAATTCGTATATAAAATTTTCTTGCATCGAAGTTTTTTCATCAACTATATTTTTTTTATAATTGAGTTGTTTAATTTCTTCTTGGATTGTTTTTATTTTATCTTTAAGAATAGAATTCATTACAGAGAATATTTTAATATCTAAAAGATCCTCTATGATTTCTCTTCTAGATGCCAAAGGCAACTGCATAAATGGAACAAAAGTAGATGATCCTAGAATTACAATTTGAGTAAAAGATTTGTAATTTAATTTTAGTACTTTAGTTTCTAAAAATTTTTGATCATCTTTTATATCTGCACTTTGCTGTAAAATATTTCCATTTTTATAAATCTCAAATATATTAGGTTTGATTCCTCTACAAATCTTCCAATTTACATTAGAAGTTGAGAACTCTATTTCGACTACACAATCCTTTTCATTAGTAGAATTTAATAGTTGTGGTTTATTAATTTTACGAAAAGGTTTATTGAATAAAACAAAAGTGAGGGCATCTAAAACTGTACTTTTACCTGATCCGTTTTTACCAACAATTGATGTTGTAGATTTTTCATTAAGATTAATTTCTGTAAAATGCTGTCCAGTAGAAAGAAAGTTCTTCCATTTAATTTTTTGAAATACTATCATTCGGAGGAATTATAAGATCATCTGGTTCTATTATAACATAATTATACTTATTTGCCTCACATACTGTAATAGTTGATTCCTCATCAACCTCTATCACTACTAATTTTGGAAAGTTATCTGCTTCCATTAGTCCAACAAATCTTTGAGCATCGTCCTCTTCTTTAAACAAATAAAGAACTCTATCTCCATCTTCGCTGTCAGCAGCATAAAGACCTTCGCTTTCTCTACCTTTTAAAGCTAGAACAAACATTATTCTACTTCCGATGCTTCTTTGTAAATTGATTCCATTAATGTTTTTAATACACTTTTGTTTAAATCAATTTCTGCGTTATCTATATATTTGTCTAAAATTGCAACCGTTCCTTCAGATTCTAAAACTTCAATATCACAATCATCAATTTGAATTTCATCAATAACTTTTAATTCGAAAGGAGAAGCATCTAATATTTTATTAAAAAATTTTTCAAACTGTTTTGAATTTGATTTTTTCTTAACAATCAATTTTACATATTTTTCAAAACAATCATTGTACTTATATAATGATAATGGGGTATCGTTATATTCTATAATTTTAAACATTTCATAATTATTTGATATAAATTCTAATTCAAAAGTTTCAGTATCAAAAATATGAAATCCTCTCACATCATTTACATCATTCCAATATAATTGATATGGATTACCCAAATAAAATATTTTTCCATTATCAGATTTAGTATGGTAATGTCCAGAAAATACTAATTTAAAATTTTGAAATATATCACAGTCCATTCCTTCTGTCATTACATGTCCTTTATAAGGAGTGAATCCATTCAATTCGAGATGACCCATTATAACATTAGACGTAGAGGATTTAATCTTACTAAGACTATCTTCTATATTTTCAGAATTAATCCAAGGAACAAAAAGAACTTTTAATTTATCAATCAAGACTTCAGATATTTCAGAATATACTTGAATGTTATTATACTCTCTCATCAATAGATCAACTGAATTTACAGAGTTTGTGTTTTTATAATATGCAGTATGATTTCCTACAATTGTGTGAACTTTTACTCCAGTTTCTGAAAGTATATTATAATAGTTTTCCTTTGCCCATTTTAAAGACCAGATATCAATGTGCTTCCTATTATCAAAAGTATCACCCATATCAATTAATTGAGTTATACCTTGTTCTTTTAATGTTGGGAAGAATATATTGTCATAAAACTTTTTAAAGTAATTATGATACATTTTATCTGATTTTTTAACTCCAAAATGTTGATCTGTAATGATCGCAACTTTCATATTAATAATGCATTTTTGTTTGAATATTATTTTTAATACTGTTCATATCAGAAATTGATCCACTCAAAATATTATTATCTGAAACAAAGACTTCATCAAATCCAGATTGCTCTAAGATTTTATTTTTAATTTCTAATTGTTTTTTCTCTTTAGCAATTCTACGTAAGAAAGCAAAGTAAATAATCTGAGTAAAATATGCAAATGGATTGGTTGATTTTTCTGGATTAAAGTTATTAATGTATTGTACACAATTTTCTATACCATCAGATATCATATCTTCTCTAAACATATAATTAACAAAGTTTGGTTTGTATGATAAATGGGTAGCAATCTTTAGAAAGCACTCTCCAATATAATGTGTAATACGAGGTTTCTGTGAATTCTCAGACTCAGAAAGACCTACTAGTTTTTTATACTCAACTATAGCATACAGGAAGTCTTTGTTATTTACGTAATGTTCTGAGTCTTTTTTTCTTTTCGGTGTCACCATGGTCATTGTTTTTTCTCATATCTTACTTACAATTATACCACACTTGAGGGGGGCTTGACAAGTATCCCGAATATGTGTAGAATGAGTCTGTTGGGTTTGAAAGGAACCTTAGTTACTCTTATAGAGATTCTCTAAGGTATTCTTGAATTCAGATACACTAGAGATATATCCAGTAGATTTAGATGGACTAACCCTAGAAGAAACTGCTTCACTAGAGTTCTCTTTAACATATCTCCTATACATCTTTAATGTACTAATATCAGATACTTCAGTCATAGTAATAACCTTATCCATATTAATAAAGAATATTTCATCTTCAATTATCTTAATCCATGGTTCTACTTTATATGCTTTAGAACCACTTTTAGTAAAGATAATATCTTTTATAACAATAGGATTATCTAAGATTAAAACAATTCCATCTTCTTCATAACAAGGACAAACCTTAGCCATTATTTCTTCACCAGATACAAGCTTTAATACTGAATAGAACTCTTCTTCCATATTTTATATCTTTAAGTTTACATTAATAATACTATAATTAAAAGACTCTTCGTTATAGATTTTTATTCTTTCTATCAGATGGTTTAATGTGTAATTTTTAGAAGATTTTAATGATATATCATCTGCAATATCATAAAGAACTGCTTCTACTTTATCTTGGCCTTTTCTAAGAACTCTTCCAATTGATTGAAGATTCCTAATTCTTGATTTACTAGGAGAAGCAAAAACAACATTATGTAAATTTTTAATATTAATTCCAGTAGAAAATGTACCGTAGGAAGCAATGATAATTGCATTTTGTTCTTCTTCAACTATCCTTCTAACTTCTTCTCTTTCTTTTACATCAACTCCACCATAAACAAAGAAAACTTTTCTTTCCTTGTCCTTAAAATTATTTATAAGATCATAAAGAACCCTCCCATGAGAATCAACTCTACTAAACAATACTAAAGTATTTCCTTTTAAGTCTAAAGTTAAATTTTTAATAAAAGAATTTCTTCTATCATTACCTATAATAAATTGAACTTCTTCTTCATAATTATCAAATTTAATTCCATTATGTTTTAATAATAATATTTTAATATTTAAATTTGATAAATGTCCTTTTTCAATTAATTCTTTAGTTTGAATGACTTTGTAAGAAGGGCCAAACAACCCCTCTAAGACCCATTTATGCGTCTGTGTGCCGTCTAAAGTTCCAGTAAGACCAAATCTATGCTTGCAGTCTAATAATTTAGTCATGATATCAACAAGAGACTTTGATTTAAATAAATGTGCCTCATCTCCAATCACAACACGAAAACGATCAAACCATTTTAAAGGCTCTTTATAAATTGATTGCCAAGTCGTAATAACTACTGGATGATTAATATCATATTTTTCCTTTCCAGAATAAATCATATGACAATAATCTTCAGACTTCCATCCATAACTTGAAAAGTCTTTATACATTTGTTCTACAAGAGATGTTGTAGGAACTACAATTAAAGTAGATAATCCCTTTTCTGTATAATAACGAGTTATTGAGTAAATCATTAACGATTTACCAGATGCAGTTGGGGATATTAAAAGTCTTCTATTATTTTTTAATGCATCATAAACACTTTCTATTTGATAATCTCTTGGTTTATGACATGAGATAGATGTGATATAATCAGATACTCCTTCATAAGAAATATTTTCGTTTACTTCAAAAGGTAATCCATAAAATTTATTATTCTTAAACTCATAAGTATAATTACTAGAATCAGCAAAATTTACTAACTTATCTAATAGTCCGACATATAATTCGTTTTTAGTCAAATTGAATAATCGTATTTTTCCATCCCAATGTTTGCTTCTATACTGTGGCATAAATTTTGCACCAGGAACTTCAAAAGTAAATAGATCGTTTAATTCTTGACATATATGAGCTTCAGCCTCAATATGTAAATAAACTTCATTCTTTTTTGAAATTACAATGTTACTCATATCCTGCTTGGAACTTTTGCCAATCAATAGCATTTTTAATTTGATATGTTCGATTATGAATTGTCTTAATAATATCTTCTAAGTACCTTAACATTGAATCATAATATTCATTTTTTAATCTAGTTGAAGAAAGTTTGTTATCAGAATCAATATACCTATTCATAGATTCTTTATCACGAACTTTATATGGAAATGGTTCTTCAGAATAAATTTCTGGTGAAGATTTTCCACTGTAATATTCATATCTTTCTTTTTTTAATTTATTATAATCTTCTAAGGATTTCTTTTTAAGTAAACATATAGTATTGTAAATTTTATAATACTTGGCATGAAGTTGTGGTATCTTTATAGATTCTAAATGTAAGTTATCAACATCTATATTTGAATCATTTTCCCATAATTCTTGTATTTCATCAAGGTTCATACTCATTATAATTTTTGTCTTTTATATTGTATATAGTGTACTTAAAATTGACTCTTGCTGTAAAATAATCATAATCTTTTTTTGTTGTATCAAAAGATAATCCAGTTAAAGAAGTTGGGAAGATATCTCTAAATTTGATATTTGCTTGTGGTTGAAAGTTACTATTCAAAACTTGCAAAGTTGCATCTGAGTATATGTTTCTAATGTCCTTACCACCTATAGATGGGTCTGTTGTATTTGTTGTTCTCCATTCATTAAATTGTGAAATGTTTTCTGGATATCCTAAACCAATTAACCAGTTATATACTTCAATATAATTAACAAGATCTTCATCAACTAGAAAATCTAAAACTAAATCTTCGTATTCTAATTTATCACCAGGGATTGGAATATCCTTTAAGTATGTTGGTTGAATTGCGACACCAAGTTTCACCCCAGGTATACCTGCTTTGGTGCAAAAAAAATCAACTCTAGGATATCTTGATAATATAAATTTAAATCCAACTGGGGACAAATAATTACGATTACTTATTTGCTTACTGTATGGAGTCTGTAATTTAGGACTCAATAACTCTAACTCTAATGCTTTCATATTCTTTTATTTTTATTTAGACAAAAAAAGGAGTCCCTAAGGACTCCTTGAAATATATGTGAATCTAAATTACATAAGATTTTTAACTTGTACTCTTCTGTAGTAACGGTTAGAGTTGGTCTTAAGTCTACCAAGGCCTTGATCAGTTCCTTCAGCAAATGGATTAGCAACCATACCGTAACGGGTTTTAAATCCGATTTTTGGTTGGAAATCATCCTGACCAACGGCACGAACCATTTGGAGGGGAACATAAGGACAATAGAATAGTCCTGCATCATAAGGAGTTGCACCTTTAAATCCGATAACATAATACTGCTGAGCAGAAATGTTAGCAGAATATGGGTCAATATAAACTTTATACTTACCATTAATAACACCAGCAAAGGTGCTAGCAGTATCGTCAACATTAAGATTGACATTAAGAGCGGGGGTGTAATCAAGTACACCTGCCATGGTGAGAGCAGAAGCAACGTCAGCGGAACAGATAATCATGTTACCTTTTCCACGACGAGTTCTTTGTGCGATAGCGTTAGCATCGCGCTCTAGTTGGAAAAGGAGACCTTTGAATTTCTCAACAGACCAACGACCATTAGAATCAACGTCGAGATCGAAGATACCAGCAGTAGCAGTATTTGCTTGAGCACCAGCTTCAGCAATTTGATAAACAGTACGAACAACTTCTCTGTTGATTTCCGCAAGGATTTCAGTCGAAAGAATATTTGCAAGTTCTGCTTCAGCATCAAGACCATGAATAGCCTTAAGATCTTGAGCAAGTTCTAACGAATAATTAGCTTTCAATGCTCTAGACTTAGCAGCAACAGTAACCTTTTCAATCGAGAAATTCATCTCGTTGAATGCGTTATTTGCACCGTCTCCAAGTGCCTCAGAGTCCGCTGTGGCCATTGCTTGTCCTACATTGTAGATGCCAGGAGAGACATCATTAAGAAGTGCAGGGTTGTTATTGGTTTGGGCAGCAGTTGTTGCGATACCAACAGATGCTTGTGCAGTATAATCACTTGCAGCAATATCAAAGTTAGCGTCTTGACCGGAGAATCTCGAATCTGGTTCGTTGAAGAATCCTTCGGTTCCAGTAGTACGGTTAGTTCCGTAACGTGTTCTCATTGCAAAGATTAGTCCAGTAGGACCAGTCATTGGCTGAACACCACAAATATCATAAGCAATTAGTTGTGGCATTGAACGTCTGATTAAGGAGATCAGAACAGGATCGAAACCAGCGACAGGACCGGTTGCAGCAGCAGTACCATAAGTACCACCACCAAAACCACCAGTTCCAACTGAGTTAGTTGGGGATGCTTCAGAAAGGAATCCACGATCTTCGCGTAGTGCTCTTTCCTGATTTTCTAGTAAGATTGCAGTAACTCCTCTACGATGTGCGTCCTTGATTGGATCAAGTCCTTCACAATTTAATAGAGGTGCCCATTTTTCTTGCAGATGTTCTGCGTTATACATTAGAAGTTTTCTCCGTTAGTTAAAATTTGTGTGAGTTTATAATTTAAAAATCACTTAATAGAGTATTTTTGAGCTGCTCTGATATACATGTCCATTGACTCTGTAAGAGTTTCTGACTTTGTTCCAAGCATTTCATCATCATTAACCCTAGATTGAGTTACTGGAGTTCTAGAAAAATATGATTCTTTGAGAACTTCCAACTTCCCACGATAGTCCTGTTCACTAATGAACTCAACACTTTCTGAAAGACTTGAGAGTTTTCCTTTTTGGGTCTCTGAGAGACCTCTAGCAACTCCGTGGAAGATGCTATCGGAAACTGATTCACTAAGTCTTTGAGTTAACTGAACGTTTCTTTCGATCTGTTCGTTGAGCTTCGTCTCCATGTCATCAAGTTTGTCTACCATGCTTTCTAGCACATTATATTTTTCTTCAGGGATTTCTACATAATGATCTTCAAAAAGACTCTTGAGTCCAGTCATGAAGGACTCCGAGAGTTCGGATTTAAGTCCGCGCTCTACTTGAAGAGCGTTTTCAGTAATCCATTCACCAGCAACATATTCTAGATAAGAGTCAACTCTCTCTGTCAGTTCGCTATGAATTGCTGCTACGTTTTCTTCAAGTGCTTTTTCGTAGCGAGCAGTAATCATATCAGCAGCTTCTTGAATTTTAGTTCTAAGTGCTGTTTCAAAAATAATTTTTGCGTTTTCTTTAAATTCTTCAGAAAGATCTTCATCGCCAAATAAAGCTTGAATATCTTCGTCTACATTAATTTCAAGTTCATCATTCTCTTCTTCGTACTCTTCAATTTCTTCAGTTTCTTCAGGTTCTTCTACTTCGGAGATAACTTCTTCATCTTCATGATCTTCTTCTTCTGCTCTCATTGCCTGAGCATTAACTACATTCCTTACAGACGCAACAGAAGCAAGATTCAATTTTGCAGAATCATCTGTTGATCTATAATTATCTGGGGTTGGTCCACCGAGGTCAGTAACACTTTGTCCAGGAGTTCCACCAACAAAGGCTCCATTACTCAACATTGGATCTCCAGGTTGAGCGGTTGCATTTACCGCAGATTTGGATTGATTAGTTGCTGTAGGGTGCATTTCTTGTAAATTACTAATTGACATTTAGATCTCTCCGAATAAATTTTAACTGTCTTTATTCTATTATTTATTTATCAATTAAAGATTTTTCAGGTAATAATTGAAGAGATTTAGTAATTTTTCCTCATTTATTTTTTTATCTGAACTCATTTTCATTGTTAATAAACCATTTAAAGTTTGTTCTGCAAGTTTGCCATTTTGCCAAACCCATTCTTTCCCCTCCATAATTCCTTGAACAAAAGCATCAGGTGCCGAGGGATCTGCTACAATATCTGCAGCAGTTGATAACATAAAGTCATCTCCAACATATTTAACGCCATTTCTTTCAACAAGAGAACCAACTCCTCTTGAAGAAACCCCAAGTTTAACTCCTTCATCTAAAAGAGATTTAGCAATATTTCCCATTGGAGTATCAAGAATTTTTGCTTTTCCTATAAAATTATTTCCTTCAGATTTTAAACTAGTGATCATGTGTGATACTCTATGCAAATTTACAGTTGGCCCATCTGGATGTCCAAGTTCTCCTAGTGCTCTACCACAACTGATATACTTATCAGTATATTTTTTAACTTCTCTTTCTAAAATTGGAAATGGATAAGAACGTCCATTCCTATTGGTAACTTCTGCCTGAAGAAAAGGTCCAGTAATATACAAATTAGTTTTACCGTTTTTTTCTTCTCTAATAACTTTAATGGATTCGATCTGTTCTGTAATTAGTTTCATGGTTATGCTTGTGATGTTATTTGAACTTGTGAAATTTGTGCATAACCAGATGAATTTCCAAAAGTATTAACTACCACGGATCTTCTTGCATCAGCATTTCCAGTAAACGCTGCAGCAGAAGAAGTATTAAATGAAACTGTAATTGATTCTGAACCTGGAGTTGCATTTAATGTTGTAATTAATTGATGACTACAGTTATAAGCAGCAACCGAAGATCCAGTAACTGTTACAAAATCTCCGACCAGAAATGGATTTCCAGTGTTTTCACTGAAAGTATAAACAGTTGATGTACCTGTGGTTGCAGCACTCACTCGATTTGATGCAATTCTATCTTTTAAAATTGCAACATCAGATGTTGGAACAAAATAATCATTTCTGGATGTTGTTGCAGTTGCTGTAGATGCAATTCCAACATGAGATGCAACTGATGTTGCAATTCTTAAAAATCCAGTTTGTAATGAAATGGGAATAGATGTTGATCCAGTTCCTGCTAAAATTGCAACCGTAGTTCCTGTTCCTACTGTTTTATGTGCCATTACTCTTCTTCTACCTCTTGTTGTGTGGGATCAAACAATTGTGCTGAAACATATGGTCTTACATCATCAACCATTTGAACCGATCTATCAAATAACATTTGTTTGATATTATCTGCTAAATCCGCAGGAGATGCATCAGACATTATCATGTCAACAAATTCCGAAGTTTCCATAAATTGTTAATAATTTTTAATTATTTATAATTATTTTCTATTGGTATTTTATTTTTCTGGTGTTTTAGTAGATTTAGCCTCTTTTTCTAAATCTGGATCTTTTGAAGGTTTTCCTAATCCAATCTCAAGATCTTTAGTATTTTGATTTTGAGTTTTCTTAACAAGTTTGGAACCAACACCCTTAATATAATCCATTGGCATTCCTGTTGATGGATCAATCGGTGGTTCTTTAGGTTGAATAATTCCAACTTCTTTTTCATACGCCATTTTTTGATCTTCTTCTACAATCTCTTGATCAGTCTGTTTCAAAATATTTTTTCTAATATAATCTACAGAATAATATTTACCTATATGAGGATCCATTACTTGCAAAAGATTCATTCTTTCGTTCATCAATTCTGTTTGTTTTAATTCTGCGAAATGATTATCGTATAAGTAATCATATTGAATATGTTCCCCCATCAAATCCCATTCTTCAGGGGTTACAATATTCTTTAAAATAAGTTGAGTTCTCAACATATCATGAAAAAGATTACTGAATTTCTTTCTAAGTCTTCCTACAAACCTTGAGAATTGAATTTCGTCTCGTAAAATTTCGGAAGATCTTCCTAGATTAAATCCTTGATCTGCTCCTATTCTAGATTCTGGAATACCTAAAGCTCTATAAAGTTTTTTCTGAAAATACTCAACATCAGTTAATTCGCCAAGATTTTGTCCACCGGGAAGTGTGGTAATCTCTGTACCACGACCACCTTCTCTTCTTGGAAGCCAATAATCTTCCAACATACTCATGTGTTTTTTATCATCACGAATTTCTCCTGTGCTAGAATCATAAACTATCTTATTTCGATAGCGACTCATAATTTCTTTAAGATATTGTTCCGCTTTAATTTTAGGAAGATTACCTACATCAATATAAAAAATTCTTCGTTCCGGAGCACGAGACATTCTATAGATAACTAAAGAATCCTCAATCATTCTTAATTGATTAAGTGCCTTAATTGCCTTATGTAAATATGATAAAACATTTTGTTTGTTTCGATCTACAAGACCTGAGGATATATAAGAAATAGCATCTTTAGAAATTTTAATACCTTTTCCATATCCACCTCCACCGGAATTTCCCGCAGATGCGGCTGAATATCCAGTTAATTTTGGAGTGTATACGAAGTATTCTTCAATTTCTGGAAAATCTAAAGCACTATCATCAGTCTTTCCAAAAACATTGTTTATAGATGATGTATTTGAAATATTAACTGAACTTGAACCGTTATTTATTTTTTTAAGTTCTCTTACAAACCTAATTTTCATAGCATCAATATATCTAATTTCTTTGATACCTTCCTGTGGATTATCCAAATCAATTACTTTATGATAATAAATTCTTCCGTCTACATACCAGTTTCTAAAAATTTCATGACATTTTTTATCAAATTGCATTAAATCTTTAACGTATTTAAACTCTTCTCTGATAATTTGTTTAATATTTTCATCTACTCTTAAATTAGATAATTCAATTTGAATTGGGGAATCATTTAAATCTGATACAATTGCTTCATTAACAACATCTTCAATTGCACGATCACACTCTGGATGTAAAGCCATTTCACGATATCTTTTTAAGAGATCATATTCAGTTTTATAAACACCTTCAATGTCTACATATTGACCATAAAAACCACTGCTAATATAATAATCAGACCCATCCTCATTTGATTGAGCAACAGGACTGATTTGTTTTTTAGGTTTAGGAGTACTTTTATTTATTGAAAATCCAAAAAGTCCAGACATAGTATAATTACATTTAACATTGTGTCAAACTATTTATGATCACTGAACTTCGATACCTTTATTGCCGTTATATGCTTCCCAATATTGAACTTGAAGGTCTACAGTAAATTCTTCAATACTGCTATTATCAGCATAAGAAACTGCAATCGCAGAAACATTAGTTGGAAAAACTCCATACATGTGGTATGCTCTTAAGACTGGAATAGTATCAGAACTTTCAACAGCATTATTCATCGCAGCACGTCCAAGTTGATAAACCCAGGCATCTCTTTGATAACTTGATGGATTAACTTCTCCAGCATTATCTAAAGATCTACTTAAATAATTTATCCACCTTTCAAAAGAACCCCTAATTGAAAAATCAGTATCATTAATAACGGTAACTGACCATGGTTCGAATGTTCTGTCTCCAGCAATCTTCAGTTCTCTCCCTCTAAAAGGAACAGAAATTGGACTAATTGTTGAAGCAGGAAGCGAAGATGCTTTGACTAGGAATTTAATTTTATCTGTAATGTTGGTTTCAGTAACACCATTAGGAAGAATGATTGTTGGGAATGCAATTTCGCATTCAAAGAGATTGGCACGAACACCGCCCCCACCCATTCTACCTTTGAAGTTATCTAGAAATCTTCCATCACTGCCAGAGTTTGGAATTTGTTGAAATGACATTTTTTTCTCCGATGGTTATTTTTAATTTATAATTTAAGTTCTTCCAGTAACTTCTTCAAAAGATACTCCAGTTCTGGTAGCAATAAAAGTGAGTCCGATGAAGTTGATACTACGAGCAGGTTTGATATAGATATCAGCTTTAAATTCATTAGCATCAATTACATCAGGAGTATTATTGGTTTCATCACAAATAACAACAAAGTCTTGAATACCCCTTTTAGATTTAACATCACGGAGAAATGGTTCAGTAATATTAATGAAATTTGTTCTAGTAATTGCATCATTAAATTCAAATAGTGATGCTCTTGATGCTCTTTCGATTGACTCTTCAAGAACAAGGAACAGTCTTCTAACATTAATTCTATCAAATGCAGATTCAACTGCAAGTCCAGTTTTATCACCGAACAGAATAATTCCTGATCCTGGTGAATAAATTACTGGATTGATTCTTCTGACATATAAACGATCTCTTTCTGATTGTGATGGGTTGTATGCTAATTTAACTGCATTATTAATAACGCCACGTCTAGTACCAGCAGGTGAGAACCATGCAAAATCATTAATTCCTGTTCTGGCCATACAACCAGCAATATCAGCATTTAGTGGAACATATCTAAATTTATTACTGAATCTATCATACTGATATTTATAACCTGTATCAAAAACTGCATAAGAAGATGATGTTACAGAATTAAAGAACGAAATAACATTAGTTGTTTGAGTATTAGTGCTTACAATTGGCACTGGTGAACTTCCCCCTGCACCGGGATCAACTAATACTGCTGATCTTTGAGGAGAAATACATGCAATACAATCTTTTCTTAATTCAGCAATTTGAATTAATTTGTTTGCTTTTGCTTGAGTTTCTTCTTTAGTACCAAATCCTGGACCTTGAATCAAGAAATTAATTGGATATTCTCTTTGATTTGAAAATAAATCATACCCTGCAATCAAATTGCCAAGAGTAATTTCAAATCTTGGATTTACTGAATCACTAGTACCATAATTATTTCCACCTTTTAGTGTATATGTTTTTTTACCAACAGCATGATATGTTGTACCTTGAGCATTTAATCCCCAAGCTCCATCGCCATTAGTAATCGATGTAATTCCACTACTGAATCCAGTTGGTTTTCCAACTTCAGCATCTCCAGCAAATAAGTATTGCGAATTATCTGCTATAAAATTCTTATAATAGATTGGACCAGATGTGGAAGAAGTAGCATCTACTGCTTTAGAAAGTCCTACAAATTTTTCAAGAATTGTTCCAGGAGTTCCTGAAATCTTTCCTTTATCATCAATAACAACAATATGAATCTCATCATTTTTCCCACTTCTGTTAGTGGCAAAATTACTGGTTTTTGGTCTTTCTGCAATTTCTTTCCATAAAAGATCGGAATTATCTAATCCGACATCCTGTAAATCGTACCAATCTTGTTGTGAGGTGTTTGTAAAGGTGCTTGTTCCACTGCCAATAGTTACCGAAGAAACTCCAATCGTTCCCGCACTGAAGGAAAATAAACCACCTTCAGTGTAAACGGTTGCTGTTTCTGTTCCTGCAACGGAGACAGTTGTAGTGAAAGTAACTGAAGTACCAACTGTAATCGCTGCCGAAATTGTACTTGCAAGAGATACTGTGGGGACAGTTCTAGTAAAAGTAACTGAAGTACCAACTGTAATCGTTGCCGAAATTGTACTTGCAAGAGATACTGTTGTTGATCCAATTGAAGAAACTACAATATTGCCTGGAATGAAGAAATCATTAGCTAATAACCCTGATGTACTCGCAACAGAAACTATAGCGGTTCCAATACTTGCCTCTAATAAGGTTGTTACTATTCCAACTGTTGCTGTTGTTGATCCAAATGAAGAAACTACAATATTGCCTGGAAGGAAGGCATTACCAACTGATAACCCTGATGTACTCGCAATAGAAACTATATTGGTTCCAATACCTGCCGCTAATAAGGTTGTTACTATTCCAACTGTTTCTGTTTCTGTTACCGAAGATCCAACAGTTGATACAACTCTAACCGTAATACTATCAGTTCCTACACCACTAGAAGTTGGGTTTAAAAGTGTATTTCCAACACCAGTAATAATTCCTTTTATAAAACCAGTGAATAATGAAGTTGTTCCATTTCCCGCAACAACACCTGAAATTGCTTGAGTTACTGCAGCACCAACTCTTACATTTTTATTAGATGTATTAATACCACTAATAATTTGATCAGCAAATCCATCAATTACACAAACTTTAATTTCATTTGCCCAAGATCCTGGGTTTTTTGCTGCCCAAAACCAAGTTGATGCAGTTGTGAAATTATTTTGATAATTTTCATAACTTTTTATTTTTAATGTCTCTCCAGTTCCAGGAGTTGTTTTACTTGCATTAGCATTATTTAAATTAGTTCCATCAACTCTTACAACACGCATTGTCCCACCATATGTGAGATAATTTGATGCAGATAACCAATACTCATAGTGGTTATCATTATCTGAAGGTTTTCCAAAAGTATCTATTAATGCTTGCTCACTATCAATAAATACAGGTTCTTCTACAGGTCCTTGTGCAAATGGACAAACAATTCCACCAGTAGTAGTAGTTACACTGTCTATACGTCCTTGCGTTAAATCAACTTCTCTAACTTTAATTCCAGGTGATACCAAACCTATAGGCATTTTAATCCCTCTGATGAATCTTCATTTCTCTATAAGATATTTATAAATTCCTCCTTTTAAACATAATCCCACATAAAAGAATTATTTCCATACTCATCTAAATTTCCATTGGAATTATTTACTCTCGTCCATCTGTCTCCAGTGTCTTTATCAATAACTTCAATATCTTCATCTAATCCATTTACAATAAAACCAAATGGTGCCATGTCTTGTTCAATTTGATTTTTTTGTTCGTCATATATTCTTTTACGAATATCATTATCTGTCATTTCTTTAAAGTATGGTTGAATTACTAACCATGCAAATATTACAAGACACATTGCTAAATCATCATTTGCTCCTTGTTCTGCTTCAAAGGAATGATTTCTTTGAATAAAAGTAGTTAGTTCCGATATGATATCATAATCATTAAATATGAGTTTGTCATCTTCGATTAAAGTTTTTAAGTTAGAACATCCAATTTTTTTTACTGTCTTGGACATTTTTATTCCAAGTTGAGATTTAGTTCCAGAAAATCCTTGGCCAACAATTTGACCTGCTCTTCCACGCATTGAACACATTAAGACATTTTCATATTCAAGATCAAAATGCAAAATATTTGCAACCTGTTCTCCAATATCGTTAATTTCAACCAAAATATATGATTGATTATAAGCCTTAGCAACATCACCTATAATGCTAGGAAAAAGCATTGGTTTAATTTGATTGTTTTTATATTTCGCAACAACTTTCCAAGGAAATTCTGTAATGTCAAAAACAATAAATGCTGAATAATCGTTTTCAGTTCCTCTAGCAACATCAACAGTTATGAAATAATTTCGATCTTCAATTGGATTTATATAAACATCTAAACCTTTATTTTTTTGTATCGGGTCTTCAAATATTAAAGACTTTAATTTGGCGCTAGAAATTAATGTATCTGATGATCCTAAGAAATCACATTCAAATTCTTGTTGAAATTGTTGTTCTGATGTATTACTAATTGTTTGTTCTTTCCAAGCAGCATCTCTTCCAGGAACTTCAGTCCAATGAACTTCAGTTGGAATATATTCATTTCTACCTCTTTCAGAATCATGCCATAAACGGTAGAAGTGATTCATACCTTTTGGCGTAGATACGATAATTACTTTAGTAGTTTTACCAGATGATATTGTTGGATATACAGAACTAAAAAAGTCATCAGCAATGTGATTTGGAATAAAAGCGAATTCGTCTAAGAAAATAATATTAAAAGACATACCTCTAACAGCTGATGCTGATGTTGATGCTGCTATAATTTTAGATCCATTTTCTAATTCTAATGATGCTTTGTTCCAAACTTGGACACCTTGTTGCATCCATTTAGGAAGATTTTCATAGGACTTTTGCAATCTCCCAAGAAGATCTTTTGCTGTTGATGCTTTATTTGCTAGAATACCAACGTTTACATTATCATTAAATACAACATAATGTAAAAGATATGAAACTACAGTTGTAGATTTTCCAGATTGTCTGGGCATCTTACAAATGTTAAATCTGTTATTATGAAAATTTTTAATTAATTTTTCTTGAAACGGGTATATAATGAAAGGAACTAATCCTTCATCTACACTAACAATTTTAATGTAATTATTAGCAAAATATACAGGGTCTTCTTTACATTTTATAAATTCTTTAACTTGATCTGGAGTAAATTGTATATTTACATTTGCTTTCTTAAGTAATGGATTACCTAAGTAAATATCATCATAAGGCATAATATTAGTTTATTAACAATTCCACTTTTTTAAGGCAAGTGCTTTTCTAGTTGGACGACCTTTCTCATCTTTCATAGGTCCATCTACTCCTCCCATACGAGCACAAAAAGATTTTCTACGATTTGCTGCTTTTGATCCTGGTTTTAGTTTTGATGGTGAAGTAGTAACTGCCATTGATAGTTTTGATCCTGGATTTTCTTTTCTATACGAAGCAATTCCTTTTGCATTCAACCCACCTTCAGGATTTTTTCCTTCTTTCCTTTGCCAAGCAGCCGCTTCATCTACAACAATAAATGGACCTGTTGGATCATTAACTGTTGGTGCATAATACTGCAGAATTGCCCCAGGGTAAATCTTTTCTATTGCTATTTGAACTTCTTGTTTTGTGGGTCTTTGTTGAGATGGGAAAAAGAATTTAATATTTAAAGTTTTTGCTCTATATGTTAGAATGATAGAATATGTTTGCCCTACACTACGAATTACTTTAGGTGATTCAGTTATTATTAAATTTTCTAATACTTCTTTTACACAATTCGGAACTAACTTGTCACCTTTCTTTTTTAATCCTTTAGCAGTATATCCTGACCAACATGCTTCAGAAGTTGTTTTTTTCTTTACACAGTTTGGATATTTTTTTCCAAACATAGTTTTCATACCTTTTTTTTCATAACCAGACCAACATGCTTCGCTTGTCACATCTAAAGATAAACTTTCTGATTTGTTTCCCCAATTTTTAGCACCTGCTTTACGACATTTAACAAGTGCTCCAGAAGCGTATGCACTAGGCCAAACATCATATCTAGATTTTACTTTATAATAACAAGCATCTTTTGTACCGCTTCCTTTACCTTTAGCATCCGACTCTTCTTTCATTTCTTTTGGTTTAATTCCTTTCTTTTTCATATTAATTGCAATTGCTGCTTGTTGCGCTAAATTCATTGCTTCATTCATTTTCTTTTTAGGTGAATCGGTGGAAACATAAGTTGGTGCTGCAGCACCTGATTTTGATTGTTGTCCTCGATCTTTTCTTTTTTTTCTTGCTGCTGCTGAACGTCTTTCTGCTTTTGTCATGCTTGCTCTTTTAGAAGAAGAAACGCATTTAGGAACTCCTTCCCCAGGTTCATCACTCGCACAAGTTCCACCAGTCACAACGTTTACCCAACCACCTTTACCATCTTTAGAACTAGAACCTTTAAACCAATTACGGAGACCTTCTTCTTTAAGTGTACAATCTTTCATACCATGCTTAGGGCACATTTTATCTTTTGGAGTATTATTACACTTTTGATGAGCACAACCGCAATCTTTTTTCATTAAATGTTTAATACCAACAAATTATTTATAATTTATTCTGCAGAAGACATTTTTTTCTCTTGTTTAATTAATTGTAAAAGATCTGCAGTGGATCCTACATACAATGCATTATTAGTAATTGATTTAGGTCCTTGATAATCATCATTAAGATCTTTCATTTTTTTATGTAAGTCTGCTAATTTATCAGTTATATCCGCTACATTTTTAATTAATTGTCCAGCAACCTCATAAGCTCTTGGATGATCTGAACTTGCAGCAACATCTAAAATTCCGTTAACTGCCTCTTGTCCTTTTTCTATTAAGGAATAAAGTTGATTTCTACTATAAGAATAATCTTTTTCTATATCTTGTGATGTTAAAATTTTTTCTACATTTAGTTCTTCAGTAGTCACTGTAGAAATTTCAAATTTTTTTACAATTTCAGTTTCTACATTCAATGCATTTTCAATCCCATTATAACTTTCCATATAAGTTAAAAATCAGTTCCTGTGGATGGACTATAAGTTTTACCACCATCATTAAAGAATGATGCTTCGGTAGTAAAACCAAAATCATCGTCTTGTTGTATTAAATCTCTATCAATATTATTAATTACATCTATGGAATCTCCCGAAGTGTGAGTTTCTAATGATGTGTCATCAATGGATCTAAACACAGTAATTGTATTACCAGATTTAGATTTAATTTGCATATTTTCATTACCAATCCTAATGTATGTATCTACAACAAGTGCAGTTGCATCACTCACATTAAATTCCGTCACTTTAGTATTAATGTCTTCTGCTAGTGTTGTAGTATTGTCATCGTTATAATCTTTAAGTGCTCTTGGAGTAACTGTATAACGAACATCTCTTTTTGCAATTTGTCTATTAGTACCACTATAAAAATCAGTTTTAACTTTTTTAATTAAAGCATCAGTATTATCAACTATTGGTCCAAATAAATTTGTTTTTGCAGTAAAATTTAAAGTATATATTAAATATCTTCTTTCTGAAAAATCACCTTCATAATTATCTGTAAAATTTATCGTGTTTAATACAACAGGAATATCTCTTTTTTCTCCAATCGATGATACTAAATCAACTGTAACATTAAATGCTGGTTGAAAAAATGGTAAAATTTGTTCTATAATTTGTAAAGCATCATCATTTAATTTTGAAATTATATTTAAATTGAAAGAAATATTATATGGAACTGGCATAAAAACCTTATTAATTTTCATGTTATCCAAAGGATTAATTGCTTTAAATGTTTGGATTGGAGATCCTTTTCTTGATCCATCATAAGTAATTCCATTCATTTCAAAAGACATTCTTGGTAATGTTAAAGATGATGATTGTCTTCTAGATAGATCTGGTTGCTGTTCAATTCTTGCTAGGAATTTTTGAATAGGTCCATACGCCAATGGTACGAGTATTTCACTTGCTTGATTTTCATTAGAATCATTATGCCTAATGTAAATATCATTAAAAAGTGTGCCAAAACTTATTACAGTTTTTCTTAAAATTTCGTGGTAAAAATAATTTCCTAACATTAAAATTCTCCAAATGGATTTTTTTCAGAAAAATCAAGTATTAAGTCAGCAGCAGTTTCTAGTTCTTTATTTTGTGCAAAAATTTCAAAATTATCAATATCAGTAGTTGGTATTTTATCAATAGATTTGATCATATACATTCCAGTTGATCCAAGACCAACATGACTTATTGTTGTTGCAGAACCTACTATAATTTCCCCAACTATAAATCTTCCTGTAGCATTATGAACATTAAGAACTGATGTATCTTTATCCCAATTTTTAACATATGCAGTTGTAGATGAAGAAGTGCCAGTTACAATTTCATTGAGGACAAAGTTTCCGGTTCCAACTCCTGATGGACTTTGTATTGTTATTGTAGGAGCAACAGTATAACCGAGTCCAGCATTTGTAATTCTAACTTGAGTTATTGTACCTGCGGCACTTACCACTGCAATTCCAGTAGCAGTTGTACCTCCAAAAGGAGCAGCGGAGAATGATATGGTTGGGGTAACTACATATTTATCTCCACCATAACTAATTGTTACTATTCCTACTGATCCTGTAGTAGCAATTCCAACAGTTGCTGCTGCACCAGACCCACCCCCTCCGATAAATCTAACTAGAGGAGCAGATGTATATCCGGCACCAGTATTAATAAGTAATATATTTCTTATAGAGAGTGATGTCATAATCCCACTTGCGGATCTATCTGTCATTATTGCAACCGCAGTTGCATTAATTCCTCCAGCTGGAGCAACTCCAATTGCTACTGATGGAGTGCTAGAATAACCACTTCCATCGTTTAATAATGTGATATTTGAAATAACGTTATTTCTGAGAGATGTAATTGCTGTTCCAGTGGATCCTATTCCAACTAAAGTAAGTGAAACTCCATATCCAGATTCTGCAAAATTATCGTCTATTTCTTCAATACCAACATCTATAATTTCATCTTCATATTCAAAAGGTTCACATGTAATTTCATAAACATATAATTTTTGAAGTTGATAAAACTCAGTTTCGTTCTCAACAAATTTTATTTCGAATAACGTATCCGACAGCGGAAAGTATATTAGATCGCCCTCTGCGGGTCTTGTGGCTATCTTGTAGTCTTCTAATAGATTTCCATCACCATCAAGTAAAAATGGAGCAATGAAATCCTCAAATCTTTCTCTAGATATTATTAGGTTTAATTCATCTTTAGATTGAATTCCAAATTTAGTTAAAATATCTCCTCCACCACCAAATCCAGAATAGTTTTTTATATAAGCTTCTATTGAATAATTTTCATCAAATCTAGATAATACATTTTCTTTAATAATAGTTTTTTCATTCAAATATCTTCTTGGAATATAAGTTATTTCAACTCCATACATACGAAGTTGTTCATTTATTAGTTGTTGAACTAAATTTTGTTCTGATTGACTTCCCTGTAAAAAAAATGGATTCAGTGCCATAAGATTAACCGATCATATCCAAAGGTGGTAATTCATATTCAGAACTCATTCTCGATTTAATATCTCCAAGTTCATTAATAGCATCATCATAAATCTGTCTTCCATTCAATTCAATTCCACCAGGAAGTTTAACTCCTTGAAACTTAATTAAATTTTGACCCCATTGTTTTTTAATTAATGATGTTAAATACATTTTTAAAAATGAATCATTATAAACTTTTGTAAAATTATCAGGATCTAAAATTCTATAACAATCAATAACAATGTAAGATCCTGCAGTAAGTCCACCCCAATTAGTATCAATATATAATCTGTTTTGTCTTTTTGTATATCTAATATTTTTATCAGTATTAATTAAAAAATTTATGGTTTCTAAATAACTCTTAACCATGGTATAATTAAGTAGTTCAATTGCAGTAAAGTTATAAACATCATTTAAAAAAATCTGGTATGCTACATTAAACATACCAGCAGATAAACCACCAGTATCAACTTTAAATATTCCTTCAATACCAATTACACTATCTGGAATTTGAATATAATTACTATCCTCATAAAAATTAAATGTTGTTGTTCCCATTCCTGGAATAGAAACACTTGAACTAGTTGTAGTTACGATTCCAATTGGATTATCTGCTCTTTTACCCTTTCCTCTGTCTATATCTTGTTGAGTAATTTGATATTTAAGATACATTTTCTCAACACCATCAAAATGACGTTCTTGAAAATACTGGAGAGCATCATCTACTAAATCATCAATTTGATCATCATCAACGTTTATTTCTAAGACAGGTGCTCCCAATCTTCTCAAACAATAATCAATAAGTCCCTGTCTAGAAGATGGTTTTGCCATATATCATTACTTTTTTTTATATTTATGAATACTCATCATCAGTTTTTTTTCTAGAATTTGTTTTTGTTAATTTAGAAATTTGTTCATTCAATTCTAAAATTTGTTTATTTTGTCCTATAACTTTTGCTTCAAGTGCAATTGATTGAGTGATGCTATCACTCAATCTCTTTTGATATATTTGAATAAAAGTTGTAAATTCAGATTCATTCATATTAATTTTTAGAATGTACCACCATCAACGGTAATATTTTGCAAATGTCTTGCGGTTACTCCACCAATAGTAGCGTATGAAATTACTGCTTCTCCAGATCCAGCCGTATCAGTAACAAATAATCCTTGAAGTTCAAAGTTAGCATAGTATCCTGCATCTACAGTTAACACTCCGGAAGATTCTCCAACTCTTGATGCGACAACAACTCTTGATACTGAATCGTCATAAAAAACAGCACCCAATCTTGCTGCTGAATCAAAATAATGTAAAAGCATACCGATGTCTTTGTTCAAATCGGAAGCTGGAGCATTCCCATCAACTTTACCAAGTTCAATCAAATTGTCTTCAATTGTTAATGTAGTAGTATTAACTTGTGTTGTAGTTCCATTAATATTTAAATTACCAGTAATCGTAGTGTTACCAGATCCATCAAACGTAATTGCAGCAGTTCCACCATTGTCTTTAATATCATTTCCATTAACTCTAATATCTCCACCAACAACTAAGTCTGTAGAAAAAGTAGAAACACCAGTTACGTTAATACCACTATTTGCAACTACGAGTCCAGCAGCATCAGTGAAAGTTAAACTAGAATCATCTACAAGAGATCCTGAAGTTCCTGCAAGAACAATTCGAGTAGCAGTTAAATCAGATACAGTTGCCGAAGAAAGAATTGTTTCTCCTCCAGAAATATCAGCACCACCATTTGCATCAATTGCACCAGTAAAGGTGGAGACACCAGTTACTACAAGAGTATTATTTAATACAGTATGACCAGTAACATCAAGACCACCGTTTGCATCAATAAGTCCAGTAAAGGTGGAGAAACCAGTAACATTAATATTTGTAGTTGCAACACTTACTACATTCAGATTTCTCCATCTCTTTGCATTACTACCTAAATCATGGGAATCATCAGTATTTGGTACAAGACCTGAAATAAACTCACCACCAACATTAATATCATCACCATCACCATCACCAATATTAATTGTACCACCCTTAAATGTTACAACTCCTACAAACTCTGCATAACCACCAACATGAAGATTTTGCTTGACAGTAAGGTTTTTTGCAATACCCATACCACCATCAAGTTGAACAGATCCAGTGTTCTCATTACCTAAAGTATTATCAGTAGTATTAGAAACCGTAGTAATACCAGAAATATCTACATCACTATTGATATCAAGTAATGTAGTACTAAATGTGGTAATACCTGTAAAAACTGGGTTAGAAGAACCACTTGACCAACTTAAAGTTCCACTTCCATCATTAGTTAAAACAGAGGATGCAGAACCATTAGATGCTGGAAAATAATAAGTTACCGCAGCACCTACAGATGCTGGTGATGCTAAAGTAATAAAATGAGCACCGTTATTAGTGCCTTCTACAAGATTTACACCACTTCCAGTTGAAGCAGTTTCTTTAGTCCAATATCTAGCACTACCAAAATACTTATTAGTTCCACTATTTCCATCTAAACCAATATAAAAATTGTAATCATCAGTAATGAAAGCTGGTTCACCAGTTTGCAATCCAACTGAATTAAATGCAGACTGAGTACCTCTTTTAAATCTTAATGATGGGTTTGCCATTTTTTTGTTTTTATTAAATTAGTTCTTACTAATATTTAGATATTTTAAAAAATACCACCATCAAAATCTATATTTTGTCCTCTATTAAGATCAGTATCTAAAACATTAATGAAATCATTAGGAATTCCACCAGGAACTGCATCTTGTAGAATTTGATTTGGATTTACTGCAATAATTTTATTTGAAGAAGAATTATACTGCAAAACAAAATTATCTTGAATATTAGAAAGATCAACTACAATTCCTGCAATAACTTGCCCTGTATCCGACAAATTACTTGCTACAACCTGTATAGCATTTTGAGATCCTAATCTTACTCTAGTTGTATTTAAATTACCAACTCTTACGTTATATGAATTTGACATTATGTACACACTCCTGCAGATACGGTTGCTGATCCTTCAATAACTCTAGTTTTTACTCCAATAGAATTTGTGAGTAATACATCATATACATGTCTTCCAGGTTTCAATGCTGTTGTTTGTCCTGAAGTTAAAGCAATTCCGACAACACCAGTTGAAGTTGTTATTGTTGTGGTAAAATTTGTTTTAATTGAACTTCCAGGATGTTTTGCTATTTTAGCAATAGCACTATACCCTGTTAAATTGGTAATAGAATTCGTAATAGAATCTTCTAAAATGTAATTCGCATTAAAATTAGACCCCTGTTGAATCTGTATGTTAACAACTCTTACCGACATTATTCAGAGGTAGAACTATATTGATATTTATAGTTTTTCTATGATTATAGAAAGCATCTTTTTTATATCACTCACATCACTTTTTAGATTTTGAATTTCTTCAATTTCTTTTAATTTTCTTTCTCTTTGACTCATGTAAGAATTGTATAAGTTTCTATCAGTGTTAATAATAGATTTAGAATCATTATCTCTTGCTAGTGAACTGTGACCTTCAACTGGTATTAAATCTCTCATTTATGCTAATGCAATTGCTCTAAGTTCTTTAATTCTTGGAACATATGCCTGACTAGTACTAGTCATAATTATTTTAATCATAAATCCATTAAACTGTGGTAAATTTTCTTGCGAATATAAGTAATCAAAGAATTCTCCAGTATAAGTAGATGCTGGAACATTATCGTTAGAGAGACCATTGTTTTGAGCAAGATCTACTATAATATATTCAGTTTCATTATTAGTACCATTTTTAATTAAATTACTGAATCCTGGAAACAGTAAATATGGTTGATCTGCATCAGGAAGATCAGTTCTGAATAATTTGTATAACACTCTTATTTCATTTGTAGGATGTCTGTAAGCAGCAAGCCTTACTTGAAGTGAAGTTGATGGTGTTTCTAATCCAACTTTTTTTGAAACATATACAGCAGAATGGGGATCACCAAGAGATGAATTTATTCTTTCATCTGTTGGAAAATCAGTAACAACTTTATCAATTCTATTTGTGGTTGTTATAATATTTAATCTCTGTAAATCTATAGCTGGTGATAATTTTGCATTTTTAGTATTAAACACAAACTCCATAGTAAATGATTTATTTCCCGGTAGATTAGTTAATCTTGCAGTTTCATTTATTTGTGACGCTATAATTCTTGGGGAAGTTAAATAATTCGTATTACCTAATTGAATATTTTCAAATCCTTGATCTAAGAATGATATTTCATTCCCATTTACACTTGTGCCAGAAACAGTCCTCATTCTTGTAGTTAATGATGTTTGTTTTGGTGTTATAAAAGAAACATTTGGAGTTATTGCTTCAAATTGAATATTTTGAGTTGCCCTTGCAACATTACCCCCACCTAATTTACTAATATTGAAAAGTAATGGTTGAAATCCTCCAGAATTTCCAACTGTTCTATCTACACCGTTATTGCTAAAATCAACTTTGACTGAATACTCATCTAAAGATCTTGGATCACTCACAGTTGCCGAAGATAAATCATGAACTTTGTTAATTCTTCTAAGCGATACTCCATTGAATTCATACTTAGAAACTGGAGATCCAACAAAGTGAGTTCTTGTTCTAGTGTTATCAATTCCTCTAGTAATTCCTGTTAAGTCATTACCACTCACTGATGTGTATGATATAATTTCATCATTTATTGCAACATATCCTGGGTTAGTATTTGAAACTCCAACATTTTCAAAAGTAGTAAATATTGTAACAGATTCAATTGTAATATTTGATGTTGCAGTATTTGAATAATCTGCTGTCAATTTAGTATTATTCGAATCGCTTTGTAATCTTAATAATTGTACTTTATTACTTGCAGAATGCATTGCATGATTTCTATGAAATATCTTAAAGTGTTCTCCATCACCAGTACCTACATTTATGACTGTAGGAATCACAGGTAGTGTTGATGCAATACCTACAGAATTCTGTGTTAGTTGATTAACCGTATTAAAAGAACCTTGAACTTGTGTTAAAGTAAGTTGATTTATTGCAGTAATGACACCGACATTTAATCTAACATTTTTACTTGTCGCACCAAGTTGAACTGAAACTACATCACCTACAGAATATCCAGTTCCTCCATTTGTGACTGTAATAATTCCAATAGATCCACCAGAAACTTCAACTATTGCCAATCCATTACTACCATCACCTGTAACTGCTGTCAATCCAACATTTCCATAATAGAAGTTTCCTGTAGATGGGGTTACTCCAGATCCAACATTATTTACTGTAAGATTAGTAACTGTGTTAGTAGCACTCCCAACTCCAATAGCTCCGGTAACTTTAGATAGTTTTCCTGTTGCTAATGTATTGTTTAATTGACTTATTGTAACTCCAGGAATTACAAGTGATGAATTAACTGTACTGCCAAGACCAACTACTACTTCTTTAGATAAAACAGAAATTGGATTATTTCTTAAATTTACAATTTTATCGTTTCCTTCAGAAAGAGATGGATTGTAACAAGTAAATACTCCTGGTTCTGTTGCAAATTTTGCTCTATGAATTACAAATTTTAAATCTTCTAATTGACTAGCATCCCATGTAGAACCATTTTGAGATTTAAATAAAGATCCCATGTATGGTTGTTGCGAAACAATGACTCTTTGATTTTCATTCAATCTAGCAGTTGTTATATCAATTTCACCCATTCTAGAAATCCATGCATTATAATTATTAGAAAGTGAAATTAATGCTATTGCATACTCACCTCCAGAAACATAGACTGGAGATTTGAATTTAAAATTAGTAGCAACAGTACCATCCTCAGAAATATTTACTTGAGATGGTTCTAATGAAATTTCAGCAAATGGTAAAATAACTTGTGTTGGTACACCATTTTGAATTGTTCTTATTTGTAAAGTTACTGGAATATTATCATCTTTAGTTCTGAAAAATACATCTACAGATGTTAAGAATGAGTCTTCTCCTGGTGGAATTTCTATTGATTCTGCAATTGGATCAACCCATTGCCGCATTGTAGTTCTTTCACCAAGTTCAGTTAAAGTAGTTGTTCCAGATATTGTTCTTGTGTCATCAGTAGTTAAAACATCAATCTTAGCATTTCTTGTTGATAAAAATGTTTCTTGATTTGCATTAAGTGCTCCACTTGATTCAAACAATGCCTCTCCAACACTAGGTAAAGTTCCAGAAATATCGCTATTTGATGCAAAACTAGTCAATCTAATTGTATTAGTACCAGTTTTAAATTGCGGATTTGTTTGATACTTAGCGTTTGGAACATATAAAGATCCTATAAGAGTTCCTGCGGCATCTGAAATAAGTCTTAAATTAGATACAGTTGCCTGTGCTCCACTTGTTCTTCCAATTAATTTAGTTCCAACTTTCAATCTACCTTTGAAATTTTGTGTAATATTTGATAAACTAGCCGTGTCTATATTTAAAATTGTTGAGGATGCAGAGTAACTACTGCTTAAAGGATTATTGGTATATGGGTCTATAAGATAAGTTAGTTCTGGATTGTTATAAGGACCATACTTATGATTTGTTATGGCAGTTCTAAATCTAATAGATTCAGTAGAAGATGATTCATTTGTAATTGAAGTTTGTAATTCTTCAACAGTTTCTCCTATAGAAAATACACCACTAATCATAGTAATTTCCAATAATTTTGGAATACTATATTCGGTCATATTTACATTATTGAAATAAACATAATGTTGAGTTGCAGGCTTTAATCTTTTTGAAATAAATTCAATATTTCTTTCTCTACAATATGGAATAATTTCTCTACTTACAACTCTACTACCTAAAGAGGTGGTATCAATTTGTTCAGTTATTTTTCTTTGAATTCCAGATCTAGATTGTGCAGTATCTGTTCTTACTGTGTTCTCAATAATACTATCACTTGTAGTTTCTCTCCATGTCCATCCAGCATCTAAAATATTTCTTTGACTTACAGTTTGAGAACCTACAACTTTGCTTTCAATAGTAGTTTGTCCAGTCCATGTGGTTTGCCATGAATTCCAATCAATTGGGGATAGTCCAGTGTTAGGATCTCCACCTATTTCAAGTAATACACTATCATAATCACCCTGTTGTTCAATTGTTGCTGCTGATAATACTTTTTCTTCTATCCAGGTGTCTGTTTCTGGATTCAATTCTAATATGCCAATGAAGTTTATAACAGCAAAAGGATTTACATTTTCCGTTCTAGTTGCAAATTTTTGTTCTATAAAAACTTCTTCTACATATTTTAATGTTACTAAATCACCTGTTCTTTGAATGTTTGCATTTTGAAGATCAGTTACAAATCTTAAATCTACAGATGAATCTGCTGTTGTTCCTATACCAATTGCAGACTCAGATCCAATTAAAAGATCTAAAGATGTGGTATAATGAGATGGTCTTAGTTCACCTTCTGCTTTATCAATACTTGCTTTAAAATCACGAGATTTTACATTATGAGATTCATGTGATTTAAAGTTATCAACAAAAATACCATTTTTAAATCTATCTAATCCGGTTAGAGGATCCTTGATTGATAAATTTTGAGTATCTGATTCCAACAAAGATAATTGTGTATAGAATTCTATATTTTTAATTCTAGATTCTAATCTTCCAATATCCTTCATTTGATAACGTTTATGCTTAGTTTTATTAAATTGTATATCTCTAGATGCATTATATGCATAAGGTAACAATGTAAAAGAACCAACTTCAAAAGAATTGTCGGAAAGTATTGGAGGTAAAGGATTATCGGAAGGTTCTCCAGAAACTAATTGAAATTCACCACCTTTAGATAACAATAATTTATCAGTTCTTGGTAATCTATATGAATAACCCAATATGATAGATTCTCCTGTAACAGGTGTGGAAGTTACAGAAGATCCATTATTTGGAAATACTCTTGATTCATATTGAAATGGTGAAAAATTTGTATTACTATAATCTGAAACTTTAGGTCTAAAATCAATTACATCAGAGTGTTTAATATTAAATCCAATTCTAGGCATATCAACGTTAAAGTTAACTACTCCTGAAGGCCAACTTAAATATGAAAAGAATTCACCATCATCTGAAGTTGGTGTACTATAAAAATCATAAATTATGGATAATCTTTTACTTGGAATTGAAGCAGAATCTTTTCTAACAAGTCTACCAAAATCTAAAAATTCTAATCTTTCTCCTGTATCAACAACAAAACTATTTTGTAATATATCTTTATTACCAATAATTATTGAAGAAATTGAACCCGTAATTTGAGAAAGTTTTAAAGTTATAGATTCTCCAAGTTCAAACTCTCTGTCGTTTTTGTAAACAAAAGTAATAGTATTTACTGTGGTAGATATAACTCTACCAACTGCATATGAAGAACTTCCTGTGATTAGATCACCTTGAGCAGCATTTAATAAAGATCCATTAATATTAATTAGAGTTAATGTTGGGATAATAGGATCATTATTATCATCAGATTCAAAAACAGCATGAACTCTTAAAACTTCTGCTTTTCCAAGTGAAATATCTTTATCTTGAATTCTAAGTCCATATACAGAACTGTAAGTTAACCCATCATTTAAAGTTGTATTTGCATTTGATCCAGAAGTTGGATTACTTGATTTATTGATTGTTAATTTTTCACAACGAGTTAAAACTTTAGATTTAGAATTTATTTTTATTTTTCTAAGTGTAGCAATTAATTTTGCGTTTGCATCTGTAGCGATTGTTAATTGACTTAAAGTTAAAGTTTTACCATTCCCAGAAATAGATACTTTCCCACTTGATAATGGTTCTATTTTTCCATTGGAGTATGTCAGAACATATCTCTCTTCATCATAATCCTCAAACACAGAGTCTACATCAGATTCAATAATAACACAACCATTTGATGAAACAGATGCAGCATAAGATTTTCTGAAAACTAATTGAGAATTATCTAAATTAATATTACTAATATTAGTATTAGGTAAAGTTTGAAAAAATGTTGCAGATTCAGTATCTGATAATTCTGGAATATTTAATTTAACAGGGGTAGTCAATGTTGCGGTTGGAACTTGTCCATCGTAAAGATTTTGTACAGTTGCAACTCCACTTACAGTAACACTATTTAAAGTTGTTCCAATAGTAAGTACTTTGTTAAAAGTTACTGTTGAAAAACCAGGTCTAGTATATGAAAGAATATCTCCAATCTTTAATTGACTTGCAAATTTCGATGTAATTGACCCTGTGACTGTACTAACTCCAGATGATTGTGCTGAAAATGTTAGTTGTTCTGTTCCTAAAGGAAAAATTCCAGTTAATTTTAAATCTGCACTAAATGTATTTACTCCTACTGTAGAAAATAAAGATTTTACATTATCTAAAGAAAAATCTGTAATACTTGAGATAGTAGGTGATGATGATATACCATTTACTGAAATACTTTCACCTACAATAAAAGATCCACTCACAGAGTTTAAAGTTAATACTTTAGCATTATTAATGGATGAATTTAGATATCCTTTAGATCCACTGTTGTTTCCTTGAATTAAAGCTGGTACTGATAATGTTATACTACTTCCAATTGTTACTTGAGTATGAGTATCAATATCATATAAAAATATTTCAAAATCTGTATCTTTGTCTGAATATGCAGCATCTTTTAATTTAAAATCATAACATCTTGCTTTTCCTATTTCTGATCCAGGTGCAGTTAGAGAAGTCAATCCAACTCTATCACTTCTGAGACTTAAAACTGTGGTTACTCCAAATCCAATAGTTGGAGATCCACTTACATTATCTAATATTAATTTATTACCATAAGAAAAAGGTAAACGATAAGTATCAACAGTGTTTGATACCTCTGGCTTTTTTACGTCAAAATAAGTTGTTGAAGTTTTTTCAATTTCAAATCCTTGTACAAATGCTTTACCAGGAGAAATTTGTAGAGTATATAAATCTTCTGACGGGATATTTCCCTGTGATGTTAATTGATTTTCCTTATAAACACCACGATTGTATTCTAAATTGTTTAATGATTCTTTTATATCAACTTCAAAAGGTGTGACATAGTAATCACCAGATTCATCGTAAGTTCTTCTTGCTAGTTCATCTCTAATTAAATTTAATTCTGTATTTTTTACAAAATTTAATAATACTCCATTTTCAATCCGCATCAATTCTATAAAATTTTCATCATCAAATTCGTTAATTTCTTTTTTTATGAAAGTTGTTGATAACTTAAACCTATCAGCTCCAGGAGCAGCAAAATTAGAAAATCCTTGAGAATTGTCATTTAATGACGGATCATCAAATGATGTGACTATATCTTCACTAATTAATAGACCAATTCGGTAACTAGGTTTTTTGCCATATTGATCTAAAAGTATATTATCTTTCAGTACTTTTACAAAATAACCTCTAATGAAATATATACCATCTTCTATAAATGCAGCAGAACCAGTTCCAGTAGAATTTTCAGAAATACATGTAGCAAATGCGCTATTTGCTTTTATTTCCGTAAGTCCATATTCAATTCCATCTTCTGTAATTAATCTTTCTCCATTTAAAAATCTTATGGTTTCGAAATCATTATTTGAAGATTTAATATATCTAATGTATAAAGTATTATTATTTCTTTCTGATTCATTAGCATCAATTACTTTTATTACTTTTGCAGTGATTCCAGAAGTTTCTCCACGAATAGTAGTTCCTATTAATTTGTCAGTATAATTAAAAACTGATATTCCAAAAAAAGTTGCATCTATTTGAACATACTCGTATCTAGGATCATATCCAGTTTGTCCGGGAATTACCTTTGCACCCTCTTTAAACAAATACGAACCAAATCTTTCAATTTGATTTTGAAGTATTGTTTGTAAAGTAGTTAGTTCTCTTGCTTGAATAGCCGTTCCTGGTTTGAATAAAATTTTATTAAAATTTTTATTCTCATTAAAATCATCATTATATGGACTAACATTGAAATTGGTATTCTGTGGCATTTTTTTAAAATTCTAGTACAATTTTTATATCTTCTTTTTGAGTAAAAGAACGTGGAATTGCTGCTCTATTATCTATATAGATGATTTCTCCAGAGTATTTTTCAACTTCTGGATTTGCTATCCCTTCAATATAATTTTGATCTAAATTTACAATTCTGTTACCTACAGTTGTAGTAACTCCAGGATTTGCTGAGGTGCCATAAGTAGTTTGAAGTTGTAAATTAGTACCACTTGTTGCTCCAAATATTGTCAATGATCCGCCAGTAGCAATTTCACTATTTCTTTTAAAGTTGACAAGTTTGTAATTAAAAGCGGTAATAGCAAGACCAACCGGTTGATAATATTTCAAAACCCCAGTTGTTGCATCATAAGATGCAACTTTTGCCACAGAAGTTGATCCTGTTCCAATTGTTTGAGTGATAATTGTATCTGCATCATAACTTCCTAAATTAGGACTTTGTAACTTTAATGCTCCTAATGCACTTGCTTGAGATGATGATAATAACTCAGTTTTACTTCCAAATGTAGTAGGATTTTTTATAATACCAACTCTAGCAAAATCGTTACCTACAATAAAATCTGGGTTTGTTCCAGTATTCTCAAATCTAGAATAAACAAGAACTCTATATGCCCCAAGTTCTTTATAAATGTCATACCCATGTCCACCTGAAGGGGGAATAATTACATCAAAAGTTGCAATAGATGTTGAAGCACTTCCAACTGCATTTAATCCAATAGATGTTAAATTAGTTCCACCAACTTCGAGTGCTGGACCACTTGGATAAAATTGAACTGTTCCTCTAGTATATTGTGATCCTCCGTTTGTTACATCCACAGAACTAACTTTACCATCAGCACCAACAGAGACGCTAATTTTTCCTCCAGTTCCATCCCCTAAAATAGGTATATTTTTATATGTTCCTGCAGGAGAATAACCACTTCCCCTATTTGTTATTGTTACAATTTTTATTTCACCAAATATTGCATTATTTTTAATACTTGCAGTTTCTGCATCATTTCCCCAATTAGATGGGACTGGTATAAAATCTAATGAATCAAATTTTATGATATCATTTGGAGAAATTGTAAAAAGATATTTCCAAATGTATCCATCCCCTGAAGAACCAGCCGCTCTAGGTTCTAAATCAGTAAAAGTTGGTTCATCAAGAGATGGTTGTCCAGTTAAGTGTTCTGGATCAATTCCATTTTGAAGGCAAATATAAACTTGAAAATTGTTGTTTACAACATAATAGTTTGCATCATATAAATTGGTTGCGTTTGTAACAGCAGATAAATTGCTTACATTATAATCATGGCGATACATATCATATTTTACTGAACTAGACCAATTTACCTTTCTTATCATTCTCCGAACATCTTGAGTAGTGACTTTTTTCAAAGACAACATAGTATCATAATAATCATTCTGCTCTTTAAACATGTCCTTTGGACTTGGAGTATTTGTATTCCAATCCGTAGTTCCTGATCCGGTGGCAGTATCAGTAGAGTTAGGTAATCCTATAAAGGTATAGTACACATTCGTAGTCGTCCCAATTCCAGTGAAACTTTTTACAAATGTTTCAGCATTTAATATTCTAAATTGATCTGAAATAATAGCAGACATATCTAAAGGTTTTTATTTATTTATCTTAATCATATTGAGCTTTCAAAGATGTTCTTCTAACAACTAAAGGTGAAGTTTGAACTCCAGTAAATCCATTATTATTAATTACAAATGTTTTAGGTGAAGATCTTGTATTAAAATTAAACATTCTACCCCAACTATAGTTACCAACTTTACCCGTAGTATCAAATCCAATATTGTCTGAGATTACTGAAGTTGAAGCAACACCAACAACAGACTTGACATTAGAGAATACAGTTACTACACCAGAAACTCCATTATTGATAATGTGATCCGCTCTGTATATATTATCGATAAATGTGCTTCCAATTCCAACTGTGGTTATTCCTGAAGAAACATAAATTGAAGTTACACCTTTTCCAACAGTTGTATTGTATGCTACAAAATAATCTCCAGTTGAAATGCCACTTCTTTGAATTGGAGTTAATCCAGAACTAGAACCAATTTCATTAGTATTCAAACCAACATCACTTTGTATATTAAAAATAATCATTGGAGTATCGGTTCCAATTCCAATAGCACTTGTTCCGATACCTACTATTTTTCCATAATCCCCAGAAACTGCAACACTATTTAAATTTTCATAAAAGGCAGTTGGTGAAGATATTAAAACTGAAATATTTTGTGTGATATCAAACCCAAATCCACCATCCATAATGTTTAATGAAGAAACTGTTCCTGTTGAAGAAATAGTGGATGTAATTATACCAGAATTTGTTTCTTGAGAAGAAACAACATACTCACTTGTAGATCCAACACCAATTACAGAATTATTATTTGTTGTTAAAGAAAAAATTGTAGAATTTAAAGAATTTTTAATAATCCAATTTACCCCATTGATTGAATTTGCAATTACTCCATTACTTCCAGCAGCAATAAAGACATTATCTTTGTGTGTTACAGTTAAGAAATTATTAGTTGTGTTTAAAGTGTTGGTAATCCAAGGACCTGTAAGTAAAGTTGAAAATCCTACGGTTCCATTGTCTCCTACAATTATATATTTGTTTTGAGCATAAACTATACCATTTAGGTTTTCCTGCCCCCCTGAGGGGGTTCTATCCACTCTAAACTGCCTATTTGAAATAGATCCCATAACAGATGATGTAATGACACCGTTGTTACCAACTGCAACAAATCTATTATCAACCGATGAATACATTATATAATTAAGATCATTTGTAATATTATTAATTATATTCCCATTCAAATCTGTAAAGTTGGGTTGATTAATTAACCATTGTGTACCAATTCCTGTAGGATCACTTGCTAAAGGGAATCCATTAGATAGAAATATAGTTTTAGATGGATATTGATTATCAGAAATAATTACAGTCGCACCAGTACCAACTGCAACAAATTTATCATTTCCGTATGCAACAGAATAAAATTTCCTAGTAGTAGAGGAAACTTCATATTCAAATCTACCTAACCCACCAGTTTCCTGAACATAAGAATAAATTACACCAGTATTCCAACTAGATGCATTACTAGTCGAATATCCAACATTTGCATCTGATCCAACTCCAACCCAAACTCCCCAAGTTGAACCATATGCAACAGAGTTTATTTGATTGTTTGATGCAAATGCCGGAGTTTGTCTTTGCCAAGATAGTAAATTATAAGAAGTAGAAATTCCTCCTGTATCATCACACACAACATATAATAAATCATCCTCCTCATACTCAATATCTCTTAAATTAATTTGGTTAATTGTGGTTGTAACTCCAACTGTCCAGGTTTTTCCAATTTCTTTAACTTGAGTTTTAGATCTAACAGATACCGTTGGTGGACTTGTATAATTTAATCCCGAATTAGTAATTGTAAATGATGTTATTGTTCCTGCAGAAGAGACAGTTGATACTTGAGCTTGAGCAGAAGATGTATTAGTATCGGAAATAATTGTAATATTTGTATTATTTTCTCCTGTTTCATCTAAAGTTGAAAAGTCTGGATTAATATTTTGCACATAAAGTTCATTATCAGATGATAAGAAATTTTTAATTAATCTTGTTGCTGGATTAATTTTTGGTTCTAAGTAATTTCTATTTTTGGAAATAGGTTCACCATCAATAATTAAATCAGATGTTTGTTTTGTCCATAATACTTCTCTTAATAATGTGTTATTTGTAGATATACCAACGTCAATATATGAAACAGTTTCTACCTGATCTGATGAAGTTATATCAATTACAGTTCTATCTAATTGAGATAACACTCCATTAATTTTTTCTAACTTAAGAGTATCTCCAACTTTAATAGTTTGTAATGGAATTGTTGTTATTGCATCTGCAGTTGATCCTTCATAAAATAGAATTTTGACTTTGCTTCCAGAAGCAGGAGCACTTGTAAATGTAATTCTAGTTCCACCATTAAAGACATAATCTTTAATTGGTTGTTGTAAAATATTGTTTATAAAAACAATTAAGTTAGGTTGGACGTCTGGTATACTATCAGAAGATTCTATACTAAAAGGCTCTGGAAGTACATTTATAGTTTTAGTTAATAAAAATTGTTTTCTACTACCGTCAAATTTATTTGAAAAATCATCAATTTGAGTTAATTTTCCAAATGACCATCCAGAAAATTTATCAAAATAAGTGCTTAATATTTTAAATGTAGCAGTGCTTCCTATACCAGCAACTGATGGACTAGAAAGTGATAAAATATCATTTTGTTTATATCCTATTCCACGATCTATGATTGTAAAATTTATTATACTTCCACCAGCACCAACAATAACGTTTACTTTTGCCCCAGTACCAAATCCTCCTGTGAGTGATCTATTTGAATATGATCCTGTAGTGTATCCAGTTCCTACGCCAACTTCTACTTCATTAATAATTCCACTTCTAGGTAGAGTCTCTATATCGTTACCTGTAAATGTAATTGTTGTAATTCCAGATACTCCATCATCAGACATTTCATAGTCTGTTGTAGCAGCAGTTCCATCAGGTCTTTGGAAAATATTGTTAATTAATATAACTCCATTATGAGTACTAATTCCAATCGGATTTTGATTAAATGATTTCAATACAAACGTTTTACCTGTTCCAGCATTACCTGTAAAATTGTTTGATATATCATCAAAAATATAATTAGTTTCGTAATTTTTTCTGTAAAATATTCTTCCATTAAATGTAGAATTTGTAGATATTCCTGGAGATATAGTAGTAACTCCCACCGGACCATATGGAGCACTATTAAAGTAAATAACACCTTTTTTAATTGTATAATCCCCACTTAATACTGATACAGTAGCACCAACAGTGTGAGCTGTAGCAACAGTACCAAACTGTGCTCTTGATATTGTTAATATATTTGTAGAACCAAATCCAACAACATTAACTTTTAATATTTCTTCATTAATTTCAAGCAAAGTATTTGTACTGATGGATGTTATACCAGTAAGTGTAACTGCTGTTGATCCGATTCCAACTGAGGTTGAAAGTCCTGTTGAAACATTTTTACGGAAAAGTGGACTTTGAATAACATTATCAATAGTAATTAAAGCCCTAGTGTTTGCAACATTAGTATCTACTGATAAAGTATGAGTTGTTCCAGATCCAACAACAGTAGATCCTATTCCAGTTGCAGATCTGAATGTGAAGAATATATTATTAGTTGTGGAATCGGTTTTAATTCCGGAAAGTTTAATTGTGGTGTCATCTACTTTGTGTGCATAAACTTCAGTTGGAAGTAAATCTGTAGAAATACCAGAAGCAACTCTAGATGTTGTTGCAATACCAACTCTAGATCCGCTTTCAGAATCATAAAATAATTTTTCTCCTGTGGAAAAGTCATGTCCATTAATAATAATTGTAGATCCACCAGCACCAATAATAGATCCATTAGTAATGTCAAATGATTTAGTTAATAAATTTTGATTATTTGCTTTTAATTTAAATGATGAGAGTCCTACTATATCTCCACCTAGAGTTGTTGTAAATCCTGTGAACTGTGGGCTTATGTCATCTATCAATAAAACTTTGTTTGTAATGCATTGTGAAAATGAAGCAATTTTTTTTGTGTTTAGATTAATGAATTTAGATACAGATCCGGTGGTTGTTTCTTCCGATGCAAGATCAAAATTAAATTTTGTATACATTGATAGTAAAGATTGGATATTAACTAAAGTTCCAACCTCACTTGATGCAATTGAAACCTTCATAGGAATAATATCAATTGCTTTAACAGGACTTACAACATCTAAATCTGAAAAATTTTTAAATCCTGCAACATGAATTAATGAATTTACTGGATCTTGCCATGTAGAAATTGGAGTTCTGCTTTTAATAGAGTATGAAAAATTCTGATAATAAAAACTATCTTGAATTCTTTGAAAAGAATTATTTAAAATTCCACTTTCAGTTTGCCAACCATCATTTTTTATTGCAGAAGACCCACTAATAAAATTATCATCAAAAGTAATAACATCACTTATTGTACCTTTACATTTTGAAACACTTCCATTTAAAGTAATTCCAGATTCAAAAGTTCCTGATGTATTTGTTATTTTTAATATTTTGTTTAAATTATTCCATCCATTTTTTAAAACTCTTCCACTTGATCCGTTTGAGGTAAAAATTAATTCATCTGAATTAAAATTTTGCTCTTCTATTGTTGCAACAAATTTCGCTAAATTACTATCTTTACTAACTCGTCCAAAACTGTTATTAGAATCAAAGGTTCCTCCTGTTGTTCCAAATCCAACTGGTATTTGATAAGTTAAAGAAGATACGTTTACATCATTAATTAAACTTGAAATTTCAAATGTAGAAAAATTATAATCTGATGAGTTATATCCACCACCTTCAGATTGAACAGTTGAAGTTTCAACACCTTCTACGAATATTTGTTCTCCAACTATGAATGGGAAATTTTTAAATCCATTTATTGGTCTTCTTAAAGTTAAAGTATTGAAAGTTCCATCAGATTCTGCATTTGTAATAGAAACACCATTGATATTATTTGTAGAAATAACTCTAGGAGTAATTTCAGAAAGCCCACCGTTTGAAATGAATACTTCAACACTGGAAACAGACGATCCTGTTAATTTAGATTGTAAAATTATATCGGGATTTCCAATTACAATGGGAGTTGGTGGGAATAAATATCCACTACCACCACTAGAAATTCCTACTTTTACTAAAGTAAAATTATTTTTTATTTCAAGTAATGTAGGAATTTCCGCCTTAGGAACAATTGTTTTGTCAGCAGAGTAATTATATCCAAAAGTTAACACGGATAAGTTTTTAGGTTTTCCAATATTTTCAGAAAATGCTCTTAAAATTGCTCCTATTCCATTAGATGAAATTACCGAATCAATTTTAGGTAAAGATTGATATCCGACTCCACCATAGTTTATTTCAATATCATGAATAGAACCTGTTACATTTTTTGATTTTGTGGTATAATCTAAATCTGTAGTATTCGTTGATGTGTATGATGTATGTTCCGGAACTTTTGACAGATTAATTTTAAACGTTGTAGATCCAATACCTGTAGCAACAAAATCATTATTATATACACTACTATTTAAAATAATTTTTGAAAAATCTTTTACATCTGTATCAATTAAAACTCTATAATCATCTCCATTCGTAATATTTTTTTGAGTTAAAGTGTAATATAATACTTCCGGAGTATTTGAAGTTGTTTTAATACTAGTAGATTTTGGTGATAATATTCTTGTAATATTTTTATCAGAATATTCGTTTATAAAATCAGGATCTAAGTAAAAGCGAAGATCAAAATCATTTAAAGAAACATCAGTCATCCCAAAAGAAATAGTATTTCCTCTGCTAGCATTAATCTTAGGATTAATTGAACTTAATGTATGTGTTCCAGAACCAATTGTTGTTATACCAATACTTTGAGGAACTTTACCAATAGATTCTGAAAATGTTTGTGAAAGTCTAATAAAATTGTTACTATCTTTAATAACAAAATAATTATTTCCAGATACTAAACTTGTGGCTGCAGATCCAACAACAGAGTATAAAACTTTATCGCCACTTGAAAAACTATGATTGTTTATATTGATAGTGGATATTGTTGTTCCTATTCCAATAGCAGTTGATGCAAATGATACTGGATTAATTACAATTGTATTGATAGTTGAATTGTACTTAGCGATTATATCTTCTGTTCTATCTGGAATAACATTTAAAGTAATTATAGATGAAGTTGAAATACCATGAGAAATTTCTGTTGTAATATCTGCATTTAATTTTTCTAATGTTCCTGTAACATTTGGATTTAGTGTTCTTATACTATGATTTTCTCCACCAGTTGCACCAATTCCAGTTGTATTTCCAGTTCCTACAAAAAATAACGTACTTAATGATCCAATTCCAATTCGAGTAGTTCTAATCCCAATATTATCATTAGACTCGGAAAGTCTAGTTACTAAAATTGTTTGACCATCTACAAGTTGAAATGGATTGCTTAAGTTACCATATTCAGATACACTAATACCAATTCCTGAATTTGTAGAATAAGTAAATGGTTCAAAAGTTTGAAATGGTATAGACTGATTTTCGTAATTTAAATTTTTGATGTTAATTATTTTTTCTCTAACAAAATTATTTTTTCTTAACAATACTGATACAGTTGCACTTACACTAGTGAGTGATGTACTATCAAATTCTATATTTGCAAAAGTTGAACCGACAGATAAAACTCTAGCTTCGTTAGTATTGATACCTGAAGGAGTTCCATTAAGTATTTGAACAAGATCTGCAGGAGAAAATGTATGTGAATTGAAAAATAATTTAGTTACAGATCCAGTTTGAATTCCTGTAGTTGTATTAGATACTCCATATCCAATAAAATGTCTTGTTCCTTGAGTTCCAAATCCAATAGAATTGTTCGGGTTGAAATAAGTAGTTTTATTATTTCTTACTGCTAGATCAATACCCGTAGAGTTTGAAACATTGTAAGTAAATCTTTTTGGATTTAAAAATACAGAATCACCAGAACTATGGGCAGAACCAACACTTGAATCATAAGATCTTTGTACACGGTATGAGTTTGTGCTTTCGAGAACATTGAGTACCAATAGTTTTTCTGTTCCAACTGTAAGTAAATCATCGGTTACAATTCTTCCAGAAGTTGCAGACTCTGATAGTACAATACTGGTTATTATTCCTGTAGATGTAGTTGTACCAATTCCTACAAGTAGTGAAGTGCTTACACTCGAAACTCCAACTTTATAATTGCCTTCAAAAAATTTAAAAGAAGAACTACTAATTCCAGAAATAACTACTATTTCTCCATCAATAATTCCATGAGGATTTGTTGTAAATCCAGTAACAACATTTTCAGAATAATCAAATGTTATATTTGGAATTGTATTTTTACTAAAAGTAATTGATCTAATTTCTTTACCTTTCAGCGCCGAGACTTTTGCTCTTGCTCCAAGTCCTCCAGACTTTTCATTTATAAATGAAACTCTATCTCCAACTTGATAATTACTACCACCATCTATTATTCTAACTGAAGATATACCAGATGAAACGACTGAATTGATTGCAAATTTTTCTTTTTTGTTACCAAAATCATTTAATCCTTCATAAAATGCATTAGACTCATTTATTCTATATGGAGTGTTATTTCTAAAAATATCACCTTCTAAAAGTAAATCTGAATTTTGATTTATTATAAAATCATAATTGAAAAGATCTGGATCATTTTTAAATGATTTAACTACATATGGATAATTATTTTTGATAGCAAAATAAGCATAAGTTCCATTTGGAAATTCTGGTGTAATACAGAATCTTCCATTATTTTCATCTAAATCGCCATTTGATGTAAACTCATAATCATTTACAAAAAATCCATTTGGGAAATTTGCTAAAGATGGTCTATTTGGTTTTGTTATCAGTGAATATCCACTTATCATTAAACGTGGATTTATTGAATTAGATACACTTGTTCCACCATAAGGGCCGTAAATTGGATTTCCGTCGTAGCACCATCCAATAATAGGAGAGTGAACCGTGTTTATCCCAACTTCATTTAAATTAGAATCTAAATTATCATTCAAAGATCTCCTTAATTTTTTAGGAGCATATATTGAAACTAATTTGCTAGTTGTAGTATCATTAAGACCAGTAATTAAAATTGCATCATCAGTAGAAAAATCATTTTGAGAATACGAGTTTACTACCCACTTTTGAATATCTGCAGAAAATTTTGCACCTACTCCTAAAGTCCTAACTAGAATTGTTGTAGTTTTTTGATTATATTCTTTTCCTGAATCGATAATTTCAACATTAGATATTTGTCCATCAAAAACAACTGCTTTTAACCTAGCAAACTTTCCATCACCTTCAACAATTAGTTCTGGTTCCGAGATATATCCAGAACCAGGTTCAAATATAATAACATCTACAATTTTACCATCAGTAATTCTAGCACCAAGTAATGCACCAGATCCACTTGATACAGTAATTGAGGGTTGTCTTTCAAAATTAAGTATTTCTGCTCCATATCCATTACCACCATTTTTTATAAAAATATCTTTTATAGATCCTTTTACAATTGGAATAGCAGTTACTGATGTAGATATACCAGTTTGTAAAATTGAATCAATAAGTCCAGTTATAATAACTTGTATTGGTGGATATGAGAAAGTATGAGTTCCTACTCCTACAGAATTTAAACTAATGAAATTATTATTAGATAGGTTTTGATTAAATGTTGTGGTAGCAATTCCAGTTATAGATGAAACCCCAACAAATTTTTCAACTAATTTAAATTTAGAATCATCAATTTTTATAGCAAAATACTTTTTAGATGTATTAAGTCCAGATATAACTTGGTCATTATTCGAATATACTATTTCTTCTCCGGTTTCAAATCCATGTTCCTTTGCAAAAATATAATCACCTTCAGTATTGATTCCAATAAAAGCCGTGGATATACCAGGAAACTTGGGAGGATACTCAATACTACTTACTTCAATATTTCTAACTTGATATTGTTCTCCTGGATTTGTAATATTAACAAAATCAATAATTTTTCTAATTTTAGTATCAATAAATTGATGGGTTCCTGATGATACTTGATTTATATTAATTGTGTTCACACCAACTAAAGAGTCTGGTGATGTGTTCATTAATTGAATTGAAGTATTTGATACTTTACGTGCAAAATATATTGAATTGTTTATTAAAGAACCATCTACAGAAGTACCACCAATAGTACTACCTATTCCGATAGGAGCATTTCCTAAAGATTTGTATATTAATTTACTCCCATTTTCAAATCCATGAAAAGTTGCAAACCCAATCGTATTTGTTGAAGTATTGATTCCAATATTTCCACTTTCAAAATTAATTAAAAATTGTGAAGATTTTAAAGAACATTCAGCAGTAGCATTTTTTCCATTACCACCAATAATATCTACAGTTGGGATAGTCTTAAAATTATATCCAGGATCAGTTACAACAATGCTTTCAATAACTCCTGTGGTATTTACATTTGCTAATAACCCACTACCATAAGTATCAGAAACTATAACTTTTGGTGGAACAATAACATTATATTCTTTTCCTTCACTTAGTACATTTATTTTATTAATTTGTCCATAACAAACAACATCTGATGATTGACTTGATAAAATTTCAACACCATTTGCAAAAATTCCTGTAATTCTTGATGATGTAAAATCTTCAAGTTTTTTATTTTTTTCTTTTGCTTTTGTAATTATAGGTATTCTTTTAAGTAAATTTTGATCTGTCAAATCTCTATTATTAACTTCAATTGCAGTTAGAATTCCAGTCCCAATTCCACTGTAAGAAATAAAATTTGATTCAATAATATTTGTAGGATTGAATGCTAATACAAGTGATGTATTATTGATTTTTTTAACAAAGAATGATGTATTAGTTGAAATCCCAGATATAGTGCCGCTTTTGGTACTAAAAAAAACTTTCTGCCCTGTATTAAAATTATGATTTCCTACAGTAGTGATTGTTGTAGATGATGTATTTGATGAAATAAATTCTTTTTTTCTTGAAGATGCATCTATATTATATGATGGTAATCCAGAAGTAGTTACATATAAATATTCTCTATTTCTATCAATGTAGGTATTTTGAATGTTAGCAACAATACCTGATATTTGTGAATATGTTGAACTTGTTGCAGTTAAGATATTTCTTTTTGCAATATAATCTATTGAATTATTTAAGGTTACCCCAGCAGAAAAACTAAACTCAAATCTAGTTGAAATATTTGTAATTCTTGCAGTATCATCATCATATAAAATATCAGTCACAGTTCCTGATATTTCAACATTTCCTACAGTAGAAACAAGTGTTACATTATCTCCAATTTTAAATTTATGAAAAGTTTTTGTAGTTACAAATGTTGGTGTATTTAAACTTGTAAATCTTAAAGAAGTTTCTACTAATTTTACATTTGTTGCATGATTATAACACCAATTATCAAATTTATAATTATATTCTCCAGGAATTATTTTTTCTCCGAGTTGTTTTACAAAAATTTCATCACCTGAGGATAAGTATTTTGCTTCAGAATTAGAAAGGTCGAAATCTGAAAGAGTTCCAGTAATTCTTAATATAACTTGATTTTCTGAATTTAAATCCACCCTACCATCAATTGATTCATATGAATATACGAAATTATATTGATGAATACCATTGTATTGAGAAATTACTTCAGTAATTCCAGTGCATCCTAAAAACTGAGTTGAATTCTTATGACTATATGTTATAATCTGACCATCTGCATATAGAACTCCAGATTCTGAAAATCCTAAAGTAGAATCTACTGTAATCTTATCTGCACCAATTTGAATAGTAATAGTGTTTTTTGCAAATCCATTAACAACAAAGTCACCAACCAAAGAATCTTTGCTAAGTTTAATCAAATAGTAATCGTTATCTTCCAAACTGTACAATTCAATATTAAAAATATTACCACTTGCATCAGGGTTTTCTTGAATTAAAGTTTGTCCTTTGATATTTAATGGATTTCCAGAAACTAGTTCTGCAATCAAATTTACAGTAACACTCCAATCAGCATTAGATGGTTTGATTAAATATTCACTTGGTTTAATTACAGATGCAGAATCACCATATAAAACTTTAAATAATATTTTTATAGATTCATCAGTTCCTTTTGTTTGATAAAAATCTTTTGCTCTTGATAGAAAAAATGATTTATTTAAATCTTCGTATAATTCTCTGTTCTCAAATCCTGGCAAAAATTGTACTTTTAATCTTTTCCAAAATTCTTGCAAAAATAAATTGCTTAAATTAGTTACTGTCGAATTATCGCTGTGATCTTCCGATACTGTAGAATTAAAAACTAAATTTTCTGGGTTATTAGTTTCATGTAAATTCTCGATTCCACTGAATCCTCTTACACACCCAGTAAAACTAGTTGCAGTTTTTCCAGTATATGTGATAATTTCATTATCAATTTTGAATAATCCGTATTGATCAGGCCAAGAATCTGTAGAGTCTACATTAATAGTTTCATCATAGTATTCAATGTCAGCAGTTAATTTTGTAGAAGTTGTTAGGTAATTAACTTCTTGAAAATTTTCTAACTTTAAATAACTATCAATATTCTCACTGATGTCTGCAGGGGTTGCCTGACTATCTTGAGATCTATAATATTGTTGAAGAAATTCTACAAATAATGGATTTTCCTCTGCAATGAAATCCGGAACTTGATTGCGGATGACTTGACTTATTTTTACTCGTTGAAGATTCTTGTTTAACATTCTATCTTGTATACAAACCGTTTATAAAACTTGAGGTTGAAGTAAATCTTGTTCCTGAAATGTTATCTCCTGAAGAAATAACGTCATCAATCATTTCAAACTTACTGGATGAAATATTCAACTGAACATACAAATCTTTTAGTCCAAGAACATCATTTGATTCAGGTATTGCCTGAATTTCAATTACATTATTTGACGCAGCAGTTGAGGTTATATTTACAGTATCTATAAGGATTTCACCAACATCATATTTAACTGTACCTGCTTTTGCTTTGACTATAGATGGATTCCCAGTACTGTCTAATTTAAAGAAGAATAGTGATCCACGAGTTTTTGAAATTTTTTGATCTGCAAGGAATAAAGTATCTTCTTTTCCAAAAATAGTAAATCCAGATGACTTTATAGAATATCCTTCAGATCTTGAATGAAAAGAATTTCCATAACAAAGTTCATATTGAGCATTTTGACCAACAGCTGCTTGTAAATTTCTTCTCATCTTTACTTTTGTAATATTTGAAGTCACTGCCAAATCTACATTGTCAATAATACTTACAAGTTTTGAATATTTAATTCTACCACCAAATTTATTTACATCAATACCAGAAGCATATGTTGATAAAGCAGATTGTATTCTTGTTAAAAGTTCATTAGGACTCAAGGAAAAGTTTGAGTTGTAGTAAATTGCAGATTCTAATTCAACATACAGATATTTTAAATCTACAAATTCAGGTACAATACCAGCAACTGAATATGATTTGAGTTTTGATAAAATTTCTCTCTTTGTATAATTCCCTAACAATTCACCATTTCTAGGTTTGATTACAATAAACACTTTACCAAACTGTGGTGGACTTAATTCCTCACCACCGTAAGCAGACACAGATTCTGCATTTGGGTAAATGTATGGAACAATTGCTTCATAATCACTTGCTGAAACGGCTCTGTATTGAGAAGAGTAAAGTCTTGGTGCATAATACTTAATTGAATTAATTGGTTCAATTACATCTCCATTTGCAGAAGGTTGATTGACTGTTATCTCTAATCCAGTATTTTGGGTAATTACATTGGACGTACTGTTTTCTATAATTCCTGCAAATGAAAAATTAGCAGATCCATTTGCATCTGGACCATTAGTTACAATATAAGAACATTCTACATAATTGTTATTATCTAATTTTGTTGCAATTACATCATCCCCAAAAACAATTTCATATTTTTCTCCTGAAATCTCTTGTAAGAAATAATGAAACGCTGTGCTACTAATTCCAATTATATTATCTAATTTTTTATATCTTGTTGAAGAGTTATCATTTACTGAAGGTCTTACTTTTACGATCAGTGTTGATGTGTCTATGTTTGGATTTGGAAGAACGAATTTTTGATCGTTTACTGACGTGTCAACTGTAAAGTTTGTTGTGATAAGACTTCCTTCAAAAATATCAATATTTTCAAAAAATGCAAATCTTGGAGTTACTCCATCATAGTCACTTACTGGAACAGAAATATCATCTGGTATTGAATACACAAAAGATATATCCTCAGCAGATCCAGTTGCAACAATACCTGCTTTGAGTGTTGCTGTAGGTGTGGTGCTTGTCGCAGAAACCTCCGCTAAGATCGATACCTGCGCCCTGGACGCCCTCTTAGACCTTGGTACGTATCCAATGTTCCTTGCAAGCGAAATTACGTTTTCTCTTAAAACTGCACTATCAATGAATACCTCATTAACAACAGCATTAGTGTTATATGCTGTAATATAAGAATTATATGCAAGAGTTTCTATCAGTACACTCAGATTTGATCCATCAAAGTCAAAATCTGTAAAGTTTGAGTTTGCTCTTAGATAATCTTTGATAGACGTTTTAATCTGATCAAAGTCTAAATTTGTATACTGAGTAAATGGCATTATATTCGAGTTGGATTGAGTACAAAATTTAATTCTTGAATTGGAAATGATAATCCAATAATATCATAATTAATTTCCACACTCAATTCATTTTTATCTAATGGAAATGAAACATTTACTCTTTTAAGTTGAATTCTTGGTTCTAAATTTACTAAAACCTGAGTAATGTAATTTTCAACTTCAATTCCAAATTCTGAAGTCTGAATTTCAAATAATGATCTACTAATTGGAGTTCCAATGTCAGATCTAAAAAATCTTTCTCCAATATAAGTTTTTACTAAGTTAATAACAGAATTTTTGATGGCATTTTCATTTTTTAGCATAATAATGTCATTAGTCACTGGATGTCTTTTGAAAGACAGACTAATATCCTTAAATGCTCTTGAAATTTGAAATGCCATCGACAAACATTCTTCTTAAAAATTATTTATAGTGATTTACATCACGATTTTTCCATAACTAGGCTCTGTTCCATAATCCCAATCGTCATAATCATCATCATTTCTGATTTTTTCATGAATTTCTTCTTGTTTTTTGAAATCATGCTTTTTAATCGTCAAATTGTCATGTAAAATTTCGGTCAATACCTGTTTTTCTTCCATTTTAGCACCTGATTAGTTTAATCAGAACTTTTTTCGGGGTTGCTATCCCTAATTTCTGTTACTTCGTACATAAAATCATCTGATGTTTCAATTTTACGAAGATTTTCAACAGAATATTCAGTCATATCAATTTCATACCCTGGATTTTGAGTAATTCTATTCTTTATCCATGCGTCATCATACCATAAAATTTTATTATTTGGATATGCATAGAAGTTTCCATTATCCATCTTGAAAAAATGAGCACATTTATGCTCTGGTGTCTCACTAAAATTAGTATTTAAAGTTGATTTTGAT
>Ga0181349_1000012_pt1 | contig 65694 bp, 84 predicted proteins | sample Su13VDMM110SD_FD_130106 | JGI IMG/M metagenome (GOLD analysis project Ga0181349, IMG submission 130106) | Freshwater viral communities from Lake Michigan, USA - Su13.VD.MM110.S.D | ecosystem: Environmental > Aquatic > Freshwater > Lake | place: USA: Michigan | collected 2013-07-16 | reverse complement strand
TTTATCAAAAGGTTTACCTAATCTCAAATCATATTGATGAGAATATTCATCTAAGAACTGATTTGCTAAAGAATCTAAATTTTGAGATTCAAATAATTTATATGTCTTTAAATATTTCATTAAGACTATATATTAAAAAATACAGCCAAATTTACGATTCCGGTAGTTGAGGTTTGGAACCAATTGTCTAAATTGTCGTAATCTTTTTCATCTATAAAAACCTCAATTCTTTTTGGATCATTTTCAAAGACAACACCACACTTGAACCATCTATCACCTAAGTAAGATTTAATCTGAAGTAGTTCATCTTTTACATCTGAGAATTTAAAACGGTTAGTATGGTATTTTTCAGCAATTATGAAATAAGGAGTGTGCTCAGAAATTCCTATATCTTTACTTAAACCTTTATTTGAAATGGAGTAGAAAAATCCTCTATCCTGTAATTCTAAAAGTGTATCTGAAATAAAAGATTTATCTTCTTCAAATTGAATAATATTAATTTGAGATTCGTTAAAAATTTGATATGTTTTTAACTTTTTCATTTTTGTATTAGAATTTGTCTTGTCATTTTTCGGTCTGTTGTAAAAGTGTTTTTACCGATTGAGAAACCTAATGATTTTACATAACTCAATAATGTATCTGTAAAAATATCTATATCAGCAATTTTTCCTGCAAAAAGTATTTCATTAGCAATAACACTAACTGAAATTTTAGGAGTTGATTCAGCAGACATATAAGTCATAGGGCTATAACCAACTAATACAGTTATACCTGAGTCTTCGACTTCTAAAGCCATATCGCTAATGTTTTTAATTACTCCGTCACACTCTTCTATTTCTTCTAAACCATACTTTTTAATCATCCTTTCTCTATGAATGTCTTCTTCAGTAGATTCATTTGTTTTGATATCTTTTTCAACAAACTTAACTATCAATTGGTCAAATTGATAATCAATTTCTTCTCCAGACATATTTACTAATTTATCACCATCCAATTTACAATAAAGAGGGCCGGCTGAAATATGAGTAAATTCCATATTTAAAATTTCCCAACCTTCTCTATCCATATACCCGACCATTTCTAATAACTCTTGTTTTATCTCTGGATAAGTAAATTTATTAGGGCCTTTTTTAACTATATTAACAACGATACACTGATGCTCTCTACTTATAATCTCATCAGCAACTTGAACATTAAACTCTTTATCCCATAAATACATAGACATATCTGAAAGCACATCTATATGGTCTTTCATTTCATACCAATTTGATTCAAGTAATTTAGATTTTTTTCTTTTATTCATTAAATCTTTAATGAATTTTTTAATCTCATCATCATGTTCTTTTTCAGGAAGAAAAGCATAACCTCTCATTCTAGAAGACCACTTTATCTGACCGATTACTTCACCATCTTTAACAACATTATAAGTTTCTGTTTTAGCTCCTTTTTTAGAAGGTTGTTTAGTAAACTTTAATGAAGACTTGGACTCAAATAATTTATATGTTTTTAAATATCTCATCTTGTTTTTATCCATTCATCTAATAGTCTAAGAGCTTCTTCTTTTCCAAGTTGTTCTCTTTTTAAAGTTTTACCAAATTCAGATTGATAAAACTGTCCAATTTCTTTACTTTGAATACCTTTACTTAAAAAATCTTCAGTACTAATTACTGGTTCATTTTTATAAGACTTTGTTACTTTGTTAATTTTTGTAGGTGAGTCAATTTTTTTTATATTGACTTTATCATTTGTCCAAACAAAAAGTTTTTCTTTACCCCAATGAGGTGATTTCTTTAAATCTTCAATTGTTCCTGATCCTATGAGATTAAATTTGAATAAGTATTTTACCATTTCATTCAATTCATTTCTTAAATCAACATCTCCTTCACCGAAAACACTTAAATCTTTGAAAGGAGTTTCCATTATTGATGCAAGTAATAAATTACCTTGTCTTAACGATTCATAAAAAGAGTTTCCTTTATAAAACAAGTCATTTATTGGACAAACAAAACACCAACCCAAATTTGACAAATTATCAACCGTAATTTCATAGATATATTGACCATAGACACCCATATAGTCTCTGTTAAAAGCAACAGAGTCCATAAAATGAATACATTTTTTTTTATCAGGAAATCCATGTCTAACTAAACATTTATTAAATTCCTCGGATCCCCACATTTGTCTATCAATCGGTGTCCATTCGCCTTCAGCCTTTTCTTCTCTATTGAATCTGAAAAATTTAGGATTTTCAACCCAAGCCTCAAATAATTTTAAATAGTTCATATATGTTATATATAAAAAAAGAGAGGTTAAAAACCTCTCTTAATTATCTTCTGATTCTTCTGGATCTTTAAAAAATAGCCCAGAATCTTTTGATTCTAACCATTCTCTGGCTATTTCTAATCTCTTAGTTTTATCTTTAATAGATTCAACTGCCAAGTTATAAGGTTGACATTTTTCAATCATTTTTTCCCAATCTTCAACTGAATCATAATATTCTAACATGTCTTCTTTAGACATAGACTTTAATCTATCGGCCTTATCCATACTCATAACAAAATGAAAATTTGGATTTCCAACTCTATGATTAATAGCATACTCTTTTTTATTAGCACTTGACTTAACAAATTCATTGTAAGCCAAAGTCATTTGAGAAACCAATTTGTTAATTTCTCTTTTAACAATTTCAATTATCTTTTGAATTCTTTCATGAGCTTCTTTTTCATCTTCAGGAATTTGTCCTAAGATATCATCAATTTTATCATCTAAGATATATCCTATAATAATATGTTCTCTATAAATATCATTTGTTAAAAGACCGTGACGTTGACAATACCAATCAGTTTTTATTTTAACCATATGGTCATTATCAAATTGAACAATCCATCCTTCCCTCTCTGCTTCAGTTTTTGACTTTTCAATCAAATCATTCAATGTTGTATCATCCTCAAAAGGTGCAATCTTAATAGAAGCAATCTTATCTAAGTGTTCTTTGATATCAATATGTTTTCCAGTTTTATTATCTCTTAAACGAAGAAGTATAAGTTCTTCTGAAGAGTATCTTAAAACTATACGGTTATGTGGTGCTACATATTCAAAAATTGGAACAATATCACTATTTAAAGCCCAATCAACAAATGATTTAACATCTGCATTTATTTTGTAAATTTTGTTAATACCATTTGCTTGGTCATTATCAAACCCCATTTTAGAACGACCTATAATATTTCCATTTGGCAATTGAATAAATGAAGCAATAGACCCATCTTCTTTATTATTAACATAACGAATTTTATAATCTTTAACAACTGAGAACATAGAATTAGGAACTTGGTTCAAATTGAAGAATTTTTCAAGCAGAACAAATCTTTTATAAAGTGAACCATCTTTATTAAATACAAAAGTAAGACCACGCATTTCAAATGCTTTAACTTCTGGTTTATTTTCTAATGGTAGATTAAAATCAGAGAATTGAGCAAGTCTATAATTAAAAATACTTATTGGATAACCATCAACTTCAGTTTTTGATTCATAAAAGGCTGAGTCTGGTTTAGAGCACATCTCAACCGCCTCTTCATAAGAGGGTATAGAGTATACTTGACTAACACTTTCTTTTATAAATTCCATATATCTAAATAATCTCATAGACTTATATATTAAGTCTAAATAGATTTAATATTCTACCTGTCTTATCTAACACACTACCCTTTGCGTCTGTAACTGATATTTCACCAGTTTTAAAATTTTCTAATAAATAATACTCACCTAAGATATCTAAATCATCTTCGAGTCGAGAAAATACAGCTTCTTTTTCTGTTTCCCAACAGAAATCAATACCTAAATCCTTTCTTTCTTTAAAGAGTTTAGTATTTGAAACTCTATATGATATATTACCCATTAAATAACTTTCTTAATTTTATATCTCTATCTACTACTGTTTTCTTATTAGAACCATAAACATTTTTATAAGAAAATGTTAATTCACAGTTCCACTTTTCGGTGTCTTTTCCTTGATAGTCATAATAATTTTTATCTTGATTTACTTTAATAGAAATGAATTGACATTCATCAAATACCCACCAATAATAATCTGATTTTGAAACATATACATTTGTTGGAATAGATGTCATTGATTTAACAATTTCAAGTTTTTTACTTTCCTCACTCTTTTTATCTCTCATAAGTTGAAGACTATTAGAAACAATATCTTCTTCTGAATAAGTATAAATAAGAAACTTCAAAGTGATACTATCTCTCTTTTTTAAGAAAGATATCTTCTCAGGGAAACCCCAATCTAAATGATATGACTTTTCATCTAAATATAAATTCATTATTAATCAACTAATTTATCTAAATTCTTATTTCTATTGATTTGAGTATCACCACCTAAAAGTTTTTTAACAGTATCTACTGAAAACTTATAACCTTTTTTAGTTCTAGTTTCTGTAGCAATCACCGGATATTTTCTGTTTTGTGTTTTTATATCAGTGATTTCATATTTATCACCTCTAAAATCAAAAGTCATGCTGATAACATTTTGAGTGAAACCAATTGCTCTACAAGTTCTTTCAAGAACAGACTCAACTCTTTCAGATTTCTCTAAAGTTGATACCGTCATAGAAGTAGAATACTTTTGTGGATTAAAACTTAATGAACCAAAATCAATTTTAACATTTTCGTCTTTTTCAATTTGAGCGATTGCTTCTTTGATTTTATTTTGAACTTGTAGTATTTTCTCTCTTGTTATCATAATACAAAGATAAGGAAAAGGCATAAAAAAACCTCAACTAAGTGAGGTTAATTTTTTAGTTTTCTAAAACTTTTTCAATGTTCATTTCACGAACTTTAGCTTTCATCCAAGAAGGATCATTTTCTAAATCCGCTTCTGTGATACCTAATTGTTTCATCATAACTTCTACAAGATACTCTTTGTTTTCGTAACGGTAACTTACCGATTCTGACATTACTTCTTCGTAACTATCTTTACTACTCATATAATTATTTTTTATTTATATTGTTTATATTTATGAAAGTTTATATATACTTATATGCCAAATAGACCTATAACGGACAAAGAAAGACAAGCTTGGAAGTTTGCAAGATCCGCACACAAAGGACAAGTAAGAAGATTTATTAATCAACCTTATTTTGATGCACATGTTAAAAAAGTTAATACAATTGTTAAACAACACACAACAGATGAAGACATTCTTTGTGCTGCTATTCTACACGATGTTGCTGAAGATTGTTATGAAGATATAGAAGTAGGTCTTTATGAGATTTCTAATTTATTTGGTAAAAAAGTTGGTGATTTAGTTAGAGAATTAACTTCACTTAAAGACGAAATAGATGATGAGTATGAAGGTAATAAAGCGGCATACTTAGCAGATAAACTTATTCATATGTCTGATGATGCACTTATTGTTAAATTAGCAGATAGACTACAAAATATATCAGATGCTTTCACAGCTTCTGAAAGATTTAGAAAAAGATATTTTGATGAAACTTGGTCAATTATAGATGATTTAGAAAAACATAGACAATTCAATAGAACTCATTTACTACTAATCGGAGAAATCAAAGCTAAGCTAAATAACATAGGTTCTATTTTTAGAATAAAAAGATTTGGTGAAATTTAAAAATTTTAAGACAAAGCTGATTTAGCAGCCAAATATTGTTTTTCACTTAAAACTTTTATCATTTTACTACCAAGTTCTATTTTCTCTAGATACTTAGAAGTCTTTAATTGCTTTTGCAGAGAAAGAACAAATGAGTTATCACCGGTATAAGATCTAAGTTTTTTATTTAATTCTATTTTTTCAGACAGTTCCATATCTAAGTTTAATTTTTACAAATATAGATATATTTATAGAATTATCAAAGTGTAAAATAAAAAACTTTGTCTTAACATTTCACTATAATTTAAAAATATAATTTAATTTATGCAAATAACTATAACACCAGAACAGTTAATTCGAAGATGTGTCTGGGACAACTATGTATATTATGTCTTAGGTTCTGAAAAAGAAGCTGAAAAAATTCTTAAAGAAAATCAAGAAATGCAAATATCCGAAAGAGACGCACTTATCATAGGAATTCTCAAAGTAATTGAAACAGACAACTTAATTCACAAATTTAATACTTATGTTGTGGAAATACTTACTAATAAATCTGTACACTCACCACAAAAAGATGGTCTTTTAATTCGACAGAAAACTTTTGATATAGCAGTTGATAAATTTTTAGATAAATTTCCAGACTATTGGGAACCAAACATCGGTTACGCAAATGCACTAAAAGATTTAGTTGTTTGTATAAATGCACTAAAAGGTGAATTAGAAAAACTTGAAATTCACAAAATTGTTGATAAAAATGTTACTTATGAATTTTATAACTCAAACAATATAAAAAAACTTTTAAAATTTAATTATTAATATGGAAGAAGAAAAAAAAGAAGTAGTAGTTGAACAAGAAGTTCAAAAAACTGAAGTTGAGATTCTACAAGAAAAGGTCCAACAAGCTGAAGAAAAATATGTCAGACTTTTTGCAGAGTTTGATAATTACAAAAAAAGAGTTCAAAAAGAAAAGAATGATTTAATTACTAACACAAAAGTTAAAATGTTAACGTCTATTTTAGATATGGATAATGATTTGTCTTTTGCTATTAAATCTTCAGGTGAAATTTCAGAAGGAATGACTTTAATTCTTTCTAAGTTAGAAACTTTTCTTAAATCTCAAGGTATTGAAATAATTCAAACCGAAACATATGATGAGGAATTACACGAAGTAATTTCAATAATTCCGTGTGATGAAGAAAAAGTGTTTGATGTGGTAAGTAAAGGCTACACATTAAATGGTAAACCATTTAGATACCCCAAAATTATTTTAGGGAAGAATGCTTAACAAACCTTCATTTTTAGATATTCATAAGAACGAAGATTATAAATTAGCTCTTATTGATTCATTGACCGGTAGTATAACTGATGAGTGGATGGAATATTTTGAAATGACACTTGATTATGTTATCAATAAAAAATATCATTTATTTGAAGGTTCAGAATTTTCTGGTTCACTTTATGAAGGAGAAGATGATATATTAGACCTTATCTTACCAGCCACCAGAAGAGTATTTGGAAAAGTCTTTATCGACCCACCTAAAATATTTGTCGCTGATAGAATTATAACCGAAGTAAAAGGTTATAAAGATGATGGTAGACTTGAATTATTTAGATTACATTATGATTTAGATGAGTTTATAGATTACTTAATACATCATCTAAATCTTTCTAAAGATTGTTTAAAAACTTTTGAATATATTGATAAGTCTATAACATTTCTTGAGATTATAGTTGATAACTATATTGCCAAATTAGTAAAAAAGGTTTTAGATTCAGATGATATTAAAGTAGATATCAGAGATTTAAAAATCAAAAAGATGATAACCAATGATTGATTGGTATATTGAAATATCTGATTCTGCTCCTGATGGATTCAAAGGAGATAAGTATTTATCAAATGTTATAAATACTGCAAGTCCTTGTATGAATTACTTCTGTCAAAGGCTTTCTGAAAAAGAAAATTTCAATTTAAAGGATATAGAAAAAATATTCTCTGAAATAATTGAAGAGTTACCAATAATGAGAGCTAACATTTATGGAGATGAATTTGTTATTAAATATAACAGATGGGTTGATATCAAATTGACAGATACAACTAAACAGATATATAGAGATATTAAATTAGAAAAAATATTTAAATAATATGAGTAAGGAATATTACAACATTTTAGGAATTAATAAAGGTGCTTCGGATGATGAGATCAAGAAAGCATACAGAAAAAAAGCTATGGAATTTCATCCAGATAAAAATCCTGATAATCCACAAGCAGAAAATAAATTCAAAGAAGCTGCAGAAGCTTATGATGTTCTTTCAAATCCTGAAAAGAAATCAAACTATGATAGATTTGGAACAGCAGACGCAAATCCATTTGGCGGTGGAGGTGGAAATCCATTTGGTGGATTTGGTCACGGATTTTCTATGGATGATATATTCTCACAGTTTGGAGATATTTTCGGACAAAATAAAGGTGGTGGAGGTCGTTGGACTCAAAAGAAAAGAAAAGGTGGTGATTTAAGACTAAAAGTTTCTTTAACAATTCAAGAAATTATTAAAGGAGTCACAAAAAAAATTAAATATAAAAGACAAGAATCTTGTAAACCTTGTAATGGTAAAGGTGGAACAGATGTGAGAAATTGTATTCCTTGCAGTGGAACCGGAAGAAGAGTTGTTGTTCAAAATACACCATTTGGTCAAATCAGACAAGAACACGGATGTCCAGATTGTGGAGCATCTGGTAAGATAGTTGCAAATCCATGTGGAGTATGTAGAGGTGAAGGAACTATTCCTAAAGAAGAAATAGTTAATGTTGATATTCCAGCAGGTGTTTCATCTGGTATGGTATTAAGTATGCAAGGATATGGAAATAATATTAAAGATGGAATTCCAGGTGATTTGCAAATATTAGTAGAAGAACTTAGAGAGTTCTATTTTAAAAGAGAAGGTAACAACTTATTAGTAGAAAAAGAAGTCTCAGTTATCGATGCTATCATTGGTTCACAATTAAAGGTTTCAACTCCACATGGTGATATTCCAATTACTATTCAACCAGGAACTGAACACGGTCAACAACTAAGAGTTGTTGGAAAAGGAATTCCAGATGTGAATTTAGGTTTAGGAGATTTAATTGTCAAAGTATCTTTGAAGATACCAAAGAATGTAACTCAAGAAGAAAAAGCAGTTTTAGAGAAACTAAAAGAATCAAATAATTTTACAGCATAAATTAAAATAAAAAACCTGTTCAAATAAGAACAGGTTTTTTTATTTAAATAAAGAGTTTAACTTATCTTCTCTTATTTCATCGATATTTTTTAAGATATATTTTTTTTTGAGAATAGTATCATAATAGTTTATCTTTGTCCCAACACCATTAATTGTTCGTGACCAATTTTGTGGATAATCTTTTTGACACTGTATCATTCTATCAGACTTTGATTTTGTTTTATCAGTTTCATATTGATAATAAAGCCAACTTTCCCAATAATGATATTCTTCAGGAGCTGATACAATTATAGCAATTTGCCATTTAAAGAAAACAAATGAAATTAGTGGAGCCCACTCAAATCTGAATTGAGACCATTTTGTTTTCCATCCTAATCTAACAACATCAAATCCAATTTTCTTTGGAACAAATTTTAAATATCCTGGTTTATCAGGATCTTTGATAGATTTTCTTGGTAAGAAATAAGGCGTGCCAATAGAAACCTTTCCGATATATAATTTGATTTTTGGTCTAATAAAAGGTGTATTAAAGTAAGATATAATTTCTTTAATATTTTTAATAAACTTCATTTTTATGTTTTAATTTACGATTATAGTCTTTAACCGATTTATGAACTTTGTGTTTAGATACCCATCCGGTAGAATTTTCTAATTCCATTTCGCGAGATGCTTTCTTAGATGCGTTTAGTGAATCTAATTTAGTAAAAGTTCCGATATGTAATTTTCCCATTTTCATAATACAAATATAATTATAATAAGTGAAAACTACAAATTAATATATATGTAAAATAGAAATATAATATGGATGTAAACGGATACGGAGATTCTTATGTTCCTTATCAAGGAGGGTATACAATAGAGGAATTCATAGATATGGTTCAGACAGAGTTGACGATAGCTTGTGCCTTACCAAAGACACTACCAGATGTATCTGTTAGACAAATTATTGAGGCTAAATGTTTACCATATTTTTATCGTAGATATCAATATGCTGTTCAAAAAATGTATTTCTTAATACAAAAAGAGGCCTTCTATACTGAAGAGTTTACTAAGTATAGATATGTAAATGTTCCCTGTGAAATTCAATCTGTTATTTATTTATATGAAGTAAGAGGTCAAAGTCTTTTTCAATTAGGTATTAACACACCAAACCTATCTGTTAACTTAGGGGTAACTAATCAACCTTATTTATCATCATATGTAACTACTATTGGTGAATTAGGTATTTATAAGACTCTATTGGATAGTATGTCTGATATGTTAAATCAGTTAAATAAATATACATTAAAACATCACTTCAACCAATTAAATCACAGAATACATATCTTAACTGATGTTAAATATGATGTCATTATGGAAGCTTATGCTAATATACCAAGAGAAAATTTATTTAGAGATGACTTATTCTATAAGTATGTTGTTGGTCAATCCAAAGTAATGTTAGGAAACTTAGTTGGTAGATACGACTTTACGCTCCCCGGTGGTGTTAAAATTCAAGCAACTGATTTAATTTCACAAGGTAAAGAAGAGATAACTCAAGTTGAAGAGGAAATCAAAGGACAATCTGACTCAGCTTGGTTTGTTCTTGTTAAGAAGTAATTATTTATTGAATCTCATAAATGAGTTCTGTGAAATAATTTCATATCTGACTTCACCAATAAATTCATTAAGATTTCTACTATCACAGTAAGACATTGCTGATTTTAAGTAATCAGTAAAGTTTTCACACCATCCTTCTAAAGTATACTCTACTTTATTGTATTTAGTAATACCCTCTCCTGTCTTTAACTCATTTTTATTCCAAGACTTTTGAACTTCTTTAGTAGACATTCCTCTATAATATTTGTAAACATCAATATCTTCATTAAAATGAGTCATGGCTCTTTCAGAGTCTATAACATGGAAAACACCATTTGAATCTTTTAAAAAGTTATCACCACAACTTTCTAAACATTTATTGAAAATGCTCCCAAGCATTACATGGTCAGCACCTAATGCTAAGGCTTTTATTATATCGGAAAAGTTTCTGAATCCACCATCAGCTATAATCTTAGTTGGTTTAGAATATGCTGATTTAAAGTAAGCACATTCTGAAATTAAAGAACCCATTGGATAATGAATAGAAACATTAGCAGAGGTCGTACAAGCCGATCCTCCACCAATTCCTACTCTTATATAATCGACGCCTATTTGGCAATACTTATTATAAGTATCTGGGTTGGCGATATTCCCTATCATTAATTCTATTTTATCACCATAAGTTTCTTTAATTTCTTTAGCAGTATCATACAATTTTTTCATATGACCGTTAGCAACATCAATTAAAACTTTACGTGGTAGTTTTGATTTTTTATTAAGTAGTTCAATAATTTCATCTAATCCATACGAGTAGAAGTAGTTATCATTTTTAATATTATTCCATTTGACATTTCTAGGTAAACAAATATTAATATTTGAATCTTCAAATGTTTTTAGATTGGTTTCGTCAATTACCTTATCCATAGGTGCTGTGAAAAGAGGTAGTTTTCCATCATATGTAGGATTAACTTCCTTTCTTGATGAGATACTACTCAAAGTTTCAGGCACTATTGAAATATCATTCCAGTCAAATTTCATAAATATGTGATTATTTTTTAATAAAAGATATATCTATCTTCTTCTTTGATGCAATAAATTGATATTGGATAAAGTCTTACATCACCTTCTGATTCATCAATGACAAATCTCATAGTTCCATCGATAACTTCCTCATTTACTATTTTTACTGTTGAGTTGTGTAAACCATTAAAGATTGTCCAGTTGATATCATCTTCTTGATTTATAGTTAAAAAGTGTTTTTTACCAATGATTTTACCTCCAAATCCTTCTTCGTAATAAGCCTTTTCAATAATCTGTCTGATTTCTTCTGTTTTGTTTAATTCAACTTTAATTTCGTGTTTTACCATTTTTAAGATTTTTAATACTTAGTTTTTATAGATTATATTGTAAAAGTTTAAATAAAGAAATTAATTTTTATATATAAATCATATAACCGGAGGACGAAAGTCCCATCTTTAGGACCGGTATAGTTTAGTGCTATAGAGAAAGGGGAATTCGCTACTCCCCTTTTTCATTTTAAATAAATTTTTACTAAACAACTATTCACTTTTACAATATATAATCTAAATCAAATAATAATTATGACAGAACATATACTAACTGAAAATCCAAATCGCTTTGTACTTTTCCCACTAAAATATAACGACATCTGGGAACTTTATAAAACTCACGAGCATTCCTTCTGGACAGCTGAAGAGATTGACTTAGCACAAGACTTAACAGACTGGGATGAAAAACTAAACAACGATGAAAAACATTACATTAAACATGTGCTTGCTTTCTTTGCGGCATCTGATGGAATTGTAAATGAGAATCTTGCTGAAAACTTTCTTAAAGAAGTTCAGTATCCTGAAGCTAAATGTTTTTATGGATTCCAAATTGCAATGGAAAATATTCACTCAGAAACTTACTCTCTTTTAATTGATACTTATATTAAAGATTCAAAAGAAAGAGATTATCTTTTTAATGCTATTCAAACAGTTCCTGCTGTTACTAAGAAGGCAGAGTGGGCACTTAAATGGATTAACTCTGAATCTTTTGCTGAAAGACTTATTGCTTTTGCAGCAGTTGAAGGAATTTTCTTTTCTGGTTCTTTTTGTGCTATTTTCTGGTTAAAGAAAAGAGGATTGATGCCAGGATTAACATTCTCTAACGAGTTGATTTCAAGAGATGAAGGTCTTCATTGTATGTTTGCTTGTCTTCTACACACCAAACATGTTCAAAATAAAGTCACTGAGGAAAGAATTAAAGAGATTATTTGTGAAGCTGTGGAGATTGAAAAAGAATTTATTACAGATTCTCTTCCAGTTGCTCTTATCGGAATGAATGCAAACCTTATGCAACAATACATTGAGTATGTTGCTGACTTTTGGTTAACTGAATTAGGTTGTCCAAAGGTCTTCGGTGTAGAAAACCCATTTGATTTTATGGAAATGTTATCTTTACAAAACAAGTCTAACTTTTTTGAAAAGAGAGTTTCTGAATATCAAAAGGCATCTGACAAAGCTATCGACTTTGATAACTTAGATGATGATTTCTAATCGTTTTTTTTCTTTTTTTTGTTTAAACCCACTTTAATAAGTGGGTTTTTTTATTTAATATATAATTAAAATAATATTTATATGAGATATCTTAGAATATTTGAAAATTTAGAAGAAGGTGTTTACCAAGAAATCCAATCAATGATTGATAATAATCAATTCTTAAAAGGAAAAGTAAAAGCTGATAATTCAACAGTATTTGAAGCTGGTGACTTTATTTTACTTTTAGGTGACTTAAGTCACATTACAGACGCGCACGTTGAAGAAACTATTCCTGGTTCTAAATTCAATAAAGGTGTTGATTTAAAAAAAGCTATTATAAATTTAGTTTCAAATAATAAACCAACTGAAATGACAAAAGGTTTTGGACCAAGTGAAACTAAAGTTTCAAATCCGGATGAAGCTGAAAAAGTTAAGTGGCTAGGATTAGATAGCAAAACAGACGTTGGTGTAGAAAATGTACAACAATCAGATGCTAATAGCGAAGAGTTTAAATCTATAAATGTTTATACTTATAAAGATTCTCGTGGTAATGAGTTTAATATAAAAGTAAAACAGGGAGAAGGTGAAAAAACCACATTCTTAAGTTTTATTGGTGCTAAATTAGGAAAAATTGGAGATAAGATTGTTCTTTCAGTAATGACTGCTTTTCCAGGTAAGAATGGAGTTTCTATTGCAAACAGAAATGAATTTATCAAAAATGGTCTTTACTTTACCACAACCTCTAAAGAAGTGATTGAAATGTCTAAAGGAGCGGTTGTAGAATCTAAAACATTAAAATATTTAAAAACTTTTGAATCGTTTTCAATAAATGAAAATTTGGAAATCATAGATCATGATGACCAACTTGAAGAGGATGAAAAAAATAGAATTAAGCAAACATTTCCTTATGGATCTATTGACTCGGAAAATTATGAATTATTTGGAATGAGTTCTGAAGAGGAATTCAATCAATCGGTAGAGTATGGAGAAATTGATACAATGAGAATACAATCAGCTGTCACTTCTGCAATTGAAGATATGTTTCCAAATTATGAAGTGATTTGTTCTGTTTATCACGGAGATGAAAAGTTGAGTGTAAGTATCACAAGAGAAGATACAGACTCACCAGCACAATTTAACTTAAATATTGAAATATAAAAGATGAGATTATTAAGATTTGAAGAATTTGAGGTAAATGAATCACTTCCTCGTCAACATACTGTAGATCAGTGGAATAAACTTAGAAAAATGACTAAGGGAGTTGATATTGGAGACAGAATATCTGACTTAAATAAACAAGGAGCTAACATTCAATACTATCAAAATGCGGTTGATACCGGAATTGAATCTTATGAAGATTTTGAAAAAAACAATAAAAAGTTTATACCAGGATGGAATAACAAAGGTCTATTAGGACCATTTCCAGCGGAAAGTAAAAAGAAGAAATAATTATGAATCACTTAAAAACATTTGAATCACATAGTGATATAGCTGAAGATATAGCTGAAGACTTACTTCCTAAATTACAAAAAATCAAAGATGAGAAAGGAATCTTTACCGTTGGTATGTTTGATAACTATATGGAAGAAAGAAATGCTGATATGAAATTAACAGATGAAATTATGTCACATCTAGTTAATATGGGATTTGACTTTGATACTAATGAAGATGATAGTGATGATGATGATTTTGTTGATTTTGAACTTAAAGATAAATTCTATTAATTTTTAATATCTGTCAGTATTTTCTTATACTCGGATATTAACTTCTCAAAAAGTGGCTCATCAAAACTTTTTATCAGATTTAAAAGTTTACCAATTCCAGATTCAGATGGTGTTAATTTTTTATTTTTAATCTGAGCCATTTTACTTTTGATTTCTTTTTCCAATCTGATTAAGTCTCTTTCTTTTGCCATATTCTTATTTATTTTTACAAAGATAATAATCCTTTTTAAAATGACAAATTAATATATACAATTATGAGGTTTTTAAAATCATATAAAGATATTTTGACACTTCAAGTCCAATATATGATTATACTTTAAAAATATTATTGAAAATGTGATGAAGTATTTAAAATCATATACTCTCTATGAGAGAGTCTTAAAAGAGACTAAAATATTTGAATCAGTTGGTAATGATTTACCAGATATTCTACTTGAGATTAATGATGAATCTCTTTGGAAGGCTGATTGTTGGTTTGAAACTCACCGACCTGATTCAAAAGATGGGAAATGGATTGTTATTATTCAAACTGTAGATGAAGATGAAGAGTATGAATTAGAAGGACAAACTCCACTACCAATAGTAATTGAATCTATTGAAAGAGCAATTGATTTTATGAATGGTGAAGGATTTACTAATTATGGAATCACATTTGAAATAGAAGAAGATGACCAATATGAAGAAATAAATTTAGAAGATGTTTCTGATTTAGATGTTTGGCCCAATAACTTTATAAGAATAGAATTTTGGAAATGAGATACTTAGATACATACAAATTATTTGAAACAAAAAAACAAGAGGAAGTAAAACTACCTAATATTTCCAATCTTAAAATTGTTGAATTAAAAACAATTGAAGGTAAGAATAAGTGGCATAATACCAAAGATAAGTTAATTCATATGATTTTAGATTTAGGAAAATGGGAAGAATTTCCATCAAATGAGATTCCAAATTTTTATGAAAATATAAAAAAATACATACCTTCGATGAATGAACATAGATGCTCAGTAGGAAGAAAAGGTGGTTTTTTTAAAAGAGTTAAAAAAGGAACTTGGCTTGGTCATATTGTAGAACACATTGCTTTAGAATTACAAACATTAGCTGGACATAGCACTGGTTTTGGAAGAACTAGAGGAACAGGAAAGAAAGGTGAGTATAATGTAATATTCAATTATGAAGAAAAATCTGTTGGTTTGTTAGCAGCTAAAGAAGCTGTAAAAGTCATAAAGTCAATAATAAAGTGTGAGAATCCAGAAATAAAAGAAGTGGTCAATAAGTTAAAAGAGAAGATAAACAAATGAAATATTTAAAAACATATAAATTATTTGAATCATTAAATAATATTAATTTTCCAACTGAAGAAGAGGTAAAAGAATTCTTTATTGAATTATACGATGATGAAATTTTATTTCAACCACTTAAAAATTTCACATACGGTTATTCTTTTTTTCCATACGAACCAATTACCGGTGAATTAAAATATCAATTTTTTTATGCTATTGAAAATCACACAGATTGGGAAAGTTTGACACCAGATATATTACACGGTGATAGTTGGTCAGATTTATTTTTAGATGTAAATGATAAAAGAAACCATTATATGACAGAAAAATGGATTAATGGAATTTTCATTAGTAAAAAAGATGTAAATGAAAGTAATAAATTAATTTGGGAAAATATAGAGAATGGTAAAATTAGAGCCTACCCTGTAATTAAATTTAACTTAGGATTTTTTGAAAGTAAAAATAAAAAATTAGTTTTTGAGTCATTAGAAAGATTATATGATGCTACTGATTTTAGACCAATTAGTGAGGTTTGGGAAGAAAGTTTTGCAGATGAAAATACGGGAAATCTGATAGATGTAATTGGAATGGATTTAACTTTTTATAATGTAGATGATGAGACTTATCAGAATTTGACTAAAGTATTTTCAAGCGACTCATTTCGTCACACAACTCTAGAGAAAGAATTAGTAAAACATTTTATGAAGTAAGAATATAATAGAACAAATAGAATATATTAAAATATTCAAGGTTAAGCTTGGATCCACTACTTCAATTATTAAAAAAAAAGAAGCTAATATATAAAAAATAATTAAACTTAACTAATAATTATTAATATAATTAGTATCAGTTTAAAAACTGAATAACAAAAAATAAAAAGCAATTATGGCAAATGAATTTGATGATTTATTTAATGGAGGATTAGACAGCAAAATGGACTTCTTAAATGAGCAAAAAACAACAACAAACAACGACGGTATTTACCGAGTTGACCTTAGCAAATGTAAGGACAAAAAGAAAGGATGGAGATCAGTAGTAAGATTTCTTCCTAATTTAACCAAAGATGGTAAAGTTGGTCAATCCGCGATCGATAAGATTACACATTACGTGGATATTAAGCAACCAAGAGAATTAGCAGGTTGGTTTGATTCACCAAAGAATTTCAATGAGAAATGTTCTTTGACTGATTTATACTACACAATGCAAAATTCTAAAAACGCTATCCTTATGGAGAAATCAAAACAATTGAAGTATTCTAAAAAATACTATTCTTATGTTTTAGTTCTTGAGGATGAGCAACAACCAGAAAGTGTTGGTAAAATTATGATTTTCCAATATGGTAAAACAATTAAGGATAAAATTCAAGCTGAGAAAAACGGAGAAATCTCTGGTGTTCCTTGTAACGTATTTGATTTAGCAGCTGGAAAAGATTTCGTTCTTGTAGTTAAAGAAATTCAAACTGGTGATGAAACTTATCCTGATTACAAAATGAGTATGTTTAAACCAGAAACTACTTCTCTTCCAATTTACTTTAAAGAGAAAGGAGCTTTCAAAAACGCACCTCTTAACGAAGGTAAAATTGAAGCATCTGTTCAAGGTAAAATCAGAGAATTCCTATTAGAAAGAGATCATGATTTAGAAGAGTATTCACCTAAGAAATTGAGTGAAGAGCAACAAGCTAAAATCACAGAAATTACAAATTTCTTAACTGGTAAAGCTTCTTCTTCTTACTCAAATGGTAAAACTGAATCAAAACCATCTTCAGGTGACTTTGATTTTGAAGACACTTTCTCATCAACTACATCATCAGTTACTGATGAAGAAGAAGATGATTTCTTCGCTGATATGTAATCAATATCACATTAATTTAAAAATCCCACTTTTTTGTGGGATTTTTTGTTTTATATAAAACTTATAATATTATTATTAATATAAAAAGAAAATAAAGTTATATATACTTCAAAAAATTGATTCTCTTTTATGAGCTTAGACAATAAAAAATTTAGAAATAATAAAACTGGTGAAGTAGTAAAAGTAATCAGTACATTTGAAAATATCGCAATTCTGGAAAATAAACAACGAACAACTGTTGGTGAATTATTGAATCCTTCGGCTTTTACAGAAGAAATCGATCCGAGTAGTTTTTTTTCAAATCAATCGGCTTATAATACTTTAGCTGAAAAAATAAAAACTATTCCAACGCATATGATTAAAGATGATGAATCAAGTTCAACTATAAATGTAAGTCCAACTTATAATTCTGATATGCAATTCTCTCCTAATGTAAATGAAAGTGCGGTTGTTATGACAACTGAAGAAGACGAAAGAGCCGAATTAGCTAGAAAATATGGAGTTACCGAAGATACAACACAAAGTTTGCAAAAACAAAATGAGGCTTTTGCAAAAATATTAGGTGATGAATCAGAAAATGAATTACCTCAAGTGTTTAACCAACCAATAAATAATCCTATTCAAAGAGTTGAAGTGCAAAGAGAAGAAGTTGAACCACAACCGATGAGAAGAGAAGTTGTTCAACAAGTTGAAGATCCAATTATCACAATGTTCAAAAGAACAAAAAGGAATGTTGATTTTAAAATATCTGTAGACATTTCTGATAAAATTCCAAGATTAGACTTTATTGAAATGATGGAGGATTCTTATGAAATTTCAATGATTGACTTTTTGGCTGATGAGTTTACTAACAAAATTTTACAAAATCCTTCTTTAATTAGAGAGTCTGTGAAAAATAGAATTAAACAATTAGTTTTTGGCGGTGAAGTTGTTAAAACAGAAACAAAAGTAAATGACCAAATAACAGATTCAGTTACTCAAGTAAATCCAACACATATGCCGGGTCATAGAAATCCGCCTCCACCACCAGCTGATAGAATATTGAAAGAAGGTGAATTACCAACTAAACCAAAAACTACTAGAAAACCTAGAGCAAAAAAAGAATCACTTGAAAAATGATAGATGAGAATTTTATCAAAGCAGCTATAAAGATTAGAAGAGAATATCTTAAACTAACAAACAACCTAAACTTTTATAAAAGAAAAGCTGAAGATGTAATTTCAAATTTAGAAGACATTGTTAATAAAATTGAAAAAATTCAAGAAGAAACTGAAAATCAACAGGTAATAAATAATGATGCTATTGTTCTTCAGTTGACAAAACTTTTAACAGACATAGAATCAGAAGGCAGATCTGTCGAATCACTAATAGATCCACTCAATAAAGAAATTGAAAAATTAGGCCTGGAAGAACAAGAACTCTGGAGAAATATTAAAAACAAATATCCAAATCTATCAGATGAAGAGATTGTAGAATATGTAAGACAAAGACTTTTACAAGAGAACCTTTCTTAATAGAAAGGTTTATTTTTTTATATATACTAAAAATAATTCTCTAAATGGCAAAGCTATCAAAGTTTGTTAAAGTAGATAAAAACATTCTTTTAGAATACATCTATGATGATAATAATAATATTGGTGAATCTTATGAAGTTTTAGTCAATTCAAAAGATAGAAAACAATCCTATTTAGCTACATCCACATCTGGAACAAATAATACTCAAAACAATTCACTTTTTGTCTTAGATAAAGTTTCCAATAAATATGGTAAAATTAATACTTCACAATATAGTTTTTTACAACTAAGAAGTTATTCATCTTCAACTCCTATAAGACATGATAAATTAGTAGTTCATTTACCGATAAACTGGACGTTTGGAGAATATTTAGGATTTTATGTAAAAATATCTGCTTACGATGTGTTAAATCAAACTAGTTATGATTTGAGTAATTTTTACTTTGATATGACTGATGCAGCACAGGGTTATATAATGAACTTTACATCTCCTCCACTTTTATTTGCCGAGAAACTATGGGGTAAAAATATCACTATTGAATTTCCATCAGTATCAGCAATAGCATCACAAAGAGTTAATAACAGACCAAAAGAAAGCAGTTTAAATGCTAACTTAACAAATGGTTCTGGATTTAGCCTAAACACTCCAGTTTTTATAGATTTTCATTTTATAAACAATATTCAAACAATTAATGCTGTTACAAGTTATCTTTTGAATCCAAAAGTTTCAGTAAGTGTTCCACAAGCCCCTGAGTTTGAAAACTTAGGTCTTAAGATTGAGCATTCATCAAACGGTGATTTCTTTGAAATTTATGGAACTTATAATGGAACAATCAGTGGATTTAAACAATTTGTAGATGATTCATTTAATGCTGGAAGTAGATACTATGTTCAGTATAGCATAACAACATTTGAACAAAACGTAAGAGGTAAAACAATTACAGCTGAAGTAATAGATAACTTTAACGAAACAATAGAGTTTAGACCCATTATAAAAGGCTCAACAACAACTGCAATAATTGATGTGGAAATGAGACTGATTGACGCTGTAAGTGAAAGCACAATTATGAGAAGAGCTTCTTATGGTATGTTACAAGATGAAGTGTCAAGATACTCTTTAAATTTAATTAAGATAAATTTGAAAAATGCCAACAAACCAAAGGTATATAATACGAAACTTAATAGACCAGTTGAAACTAAAGGCATAGAAGATAGGATTAGAAATATTCAAAATAAAAATAAAGGTCTTCCACCTGTTCAAAATCAGTTACCAGATACAGGTATTTCATCAACACAATTCGATCCAAGATTAACCGGATTAGTTTCAAGTGGTGTAAAAGACTATGTAAGCAGTGGAGCGGGTTTAAATGCAAATGATACTGATATGAAAAAAATAATAGAAAAAATAACAAACGAGATTATGAGAAATCTATCAGGTGGAGCAAATCCTATTGGTAACTCTATATCTCCTCCAAGTGAAATTCAGTATCAATTCTATGATAAAAAGAACGTTGTTGCTCAATCAACTGGTAACGCAGAGTATGATGCACAAGGACAATGTTTTATATTGATTGATATGACTTCGGATACAATTTCTCCAATAAAATTCTCTATAGCTCAAAAAATAAATAATGGAGTTCCTGAACCACAAAATCTATCATTATTTAACAGCATAATGTTAGTTTTTGGTGACATGGTTGATTCTGAAAAAATATTACACAAAAATTTAAACACAAGTTCTTCTTTAAACACTGGAGAAGTTTATTTTCCAATATCTAAATCTAATAAACCAAATATAAGAAGGTTTTATGAAAGCGGAAGTAGAAACTTTTCAATAGTCGGTGTTTCAAATGGTGAAGAATTTCAAATTTATAATGGAGTTTATGAGTTATCAGATTCAAAAACAATGCAAGCACAAAATGAAGCAATTATAAAAGCTAAATTAGCTAAGGCAGCAGAGGCGGCACTAAATACAACAACACCACAACCACAAACAATACCAGATCCATCAGTTAATGCAACATCAACTACCAACACTAGTAATACAGATGCTGGAAATGCTCCTACTCCAAAAGGAGGAGGCACTGTTGGTGGAAACACTGTTACTGTAAACACTGTTGGTGGTGGATTAGCCGGATAAAAATATTATAAAAAATGAGATTAAGTAGTCAAGCCAGTCAGTTTATCTTTAACTTACCATCAGATTTTCTTCCACCAGAGACAATAGATTCTTATGGTCCAATTTTAGAAAAAAACTGGATTCAGTATGAAGATGTAATCGCTTATTTGAATTCAACAATTAAATCGGTGAACTTTCCAGGTATTGGATTTGAAATGCCAAAACAAATAACAATGAGAGGTAAGGAAAGACAATTTAAACCAGCTAAAAACATCCAAGATATTACAACAACTCACGATTTGACTGTAACTTTCAGAAGTGTTGACTCGGATTTAAATTACTGGTTAATGTTTGATATCATCAGTAAACACTATTTAGATGTGGATAACTCTTTTGTTAATCCATTTACAATTACTTGTGTTGATATACACAGAGATGCAATATATGTAATTAGATTTTATGAAATAATATTGAAGGCGATGTCTGAGAATACATTTAATTATTCTTTACAAAAAGTTTCATCAAAAGATTTTACAATAACATTTCACTTTAACTTTTACGATATTCAGTTTCTTCTTAATCAAAGTAAAGTTCTTGAACTCGGAGATATACCAGCAATTATTCAGAGGATTTAAGTAATGGTGCTGTTTTTATTTAATTTTTTGGACCATAACTTGATAGTTTTTACAAATAATTGTATATTGTTCACTATATTCATTTAGAAATTTATCAATACCAATGCCAGTATCACACCATGTATAATCATCAAATAAAATAAACCCTCCAATCTTACATAATTTAAATGAGTTTATAGCATCTATATAGACACCTTCAGGTCTATGATCTCCATCTATATAAATAAAATCAAATCTATTCTCATATTTTTTTATAAGAACATCAAATACATTAATACTTAAATCTCTCAATAATTCTATTTTACCTGTTTCTAATTTTTCTTTCACATTATTAATAAATCTACTATATTGGTCTTTAAAAAATGAAAACTCAGTTTCATTCTTTTTTTTATCATCTTCAGATAAATTATCGTTTAAGTAAATATCTGTTAGTGGATCTACACATACTAACTTACCATTTTCTAATAAAATATTATCAGTTATATAATTTGATGTTAATCCTTCAAATGATCCTATTTCTAAACAAAGTTCGAATTTTTCTTCTATAAACTGACGTGTATTGTTTATAAACTCTTGATTCCAATCATGTGTATAATCTTTCATGTATTTAACTATTATTTATTTGACTATACTAATCAATATTATTTACTTCGCAAACAAATAAGCCAAATCCATTCCAATATTCTGAACTACCGGATGACTCTTGGTGAGTTATTATTTCAACTTTATGGTGTATTATTAAACCAGACTCTTCTATACCATCATATGTTCCTTTTTTAACATTTGCCCATGCTGGTGTATCACTTCTGAAATCATCTATTATTATTATCACATATTTCGAAAATAAATGTTTATAATATGTGATAGCCTTTCTCTGAGATTCATATTCATGATTTCCATCATATAAATAAATATCTATACTATCATATATAGATTTTATCTCATCATCTGTAACTTTGAAACAATCCTTCTCAATAAAGTTAAACTCTTTATTAGGACATAATCTAGTAACATTTGATATAAACTCATCTTTTGGACCATTAAACTCAGCCCAGTTATCTATAACTATTGTATTTATATCATTATCATAGAAAGCGGATATAAAACTTGAACCCTTCCAAGTACCTATTTCTAAATAATTAGCACCATTTAGACTACATATATTATTGTATAAGTGTCTTGTTTTATTACCAGACATACCATCCATAGATAGAATATCAGATGTTATTTTTGATATATTATTATTAGCATTATCAACAGCGAGGTTGACATGATTAATTAGTTGTTCTAAGGTATATTTCATAAAGTAATTTTTTATTTAATAATTGGTTCGGGTATTAAAAGTATAAACTTTCCATCGTATTGATTTTTTAAGGACTCTACTATATAATCAGCAAAATTATGAGCTAGTATAAGAATATAATCGGGTTTATGTTTGTTTAATATTTCTCTACTAACTATTTCTATTCCGGTACCTGGTACAAACTTACCTTGTTTTATATCAGTATCATCAATTATATATTTAATATCACTATCGGTTAGTCCCATAGAATTTAAGTAAATACAACCTTTAGCAGCAGCTCCAAATCCATATATAATATTACCATCATTTTTTAAATTTCTAATAAAAATTTTCGATTTTTCTATTTGGTCTTTTATTTTCATACCCCATTCAATATGATATTCAAGTCCATAGTTTTTCTCAAATTGTGAAAAACATTCAATTGTAAAATCCTCTTTTAATTTTGAAGATTCTTTACAGATTACAAGTCTAAGTGTACCACCGTGTATATTTTGTTTAGATATATTAACTATTCTCATTCCGTGCTTAATCATCATTAGTCTAATCGGTTTAATAGAATGGTAATACATATGTTCATGATATATCTGATCGAATTGATTTGTTTTCATATCATGTATCCAATAAGGAAACTCTAATAACCAAATACCATCATCTGATAGAATATTCTCAACACCTTTAGTAAATGAATTTATATCTTTAAGATGTTGAAAGACATTGGTTGATGTGATTATATCAAATTTACTAACTATACTATTAGACAATTCCAATGTGAAAAAATCATTTATAGTTGGTATTCCTTTACCTCTACTTATTTCTGATAAATTCTTAGAAGGATCAATATTCAACATATCCAGATTTTTATCTGTCTGACTTCTAAAAGCATCTAATAGAGTACCATCATTACCACCAATATCAACTATTTTAGTACCATTTTTAATTGTAATATAATCTTCTAAGAAAGTAAACATAGATCTACAATGTTTATAGTATGGAATATTAACTCCAGATTTGAATAAATAATGTGAAAATAGTAATTCAGAATCTACAGCAAAATCCAAAGATGATAGACCTGATTGGATATAATAATTTATATTCAATTTAAACTTTTCAACATTAAATGATTCTTCTTTTGTTGATGATAGGTTATTAACTAAAGGTATATTACCTAAGTCAAAATACTTTATTGGATTCTTATCACCGGTGATTGGACATTCTTTTATTTCTGAGTGTTTCATAAACTTTCATATAGTTTTGTATTTAGGCTAAAATCTTTTGATGTCCTTAAAAAGTCATAATCCACATTTTTTAGTCTATTTTTTGCATATTCATATATATTTTTTTTACTGGTTCCTATATTTATAATACCAATAAAGTTAGACTTGATAGATTTTAATATCATTGGTGCAATAATATCAACATAATCTTTGCTCGTGTATAGATTTTTATAAGCTTTTTTATGTTCAAATTTTCCACCAAAACTAGTTCTGACTACAAGATGATTACTAACTAGTCTAGTAGAAACTTCACCAGACAACTTTGTCCAAGCATAATTGTTAACAGGTAGTAAGTGATCTGATTCTGAATAATTTCCTGTCTCACCCGAATATACATAATCAGTACTTATAAATACTAGTCTTTTGTTATTCTCTATGCAATATTTGGATATATTTGAAGCTCCTATAATATTAACATTTATTGCTAATATTGTATTATTATCAACATTTTGAGACTTTATAGCACAACAATTGATAATAATATCAGGATTTTCCTGATCTAATTTTTCTTTTAGTTTAGTAAATTCATATATATCATATTCACTACCGACACATATAATATCATTATCAATCTTTTTCAATTCACTTCCTAAAATTCCGGTACCACCAATTACAAATATTTTCATTTTATTTATATTTTTCATATACATCTTCCATTTGATCTGGTTTTATATAATGAAAACTCATAGGAGTTTTTAAACAATCTGATAATGATATCTCATAATTCGTATACCATTTAGTATCAGAATTACCAATTATAGCTGACTCATAGTGACTTGGTGGTTGACCTAATATATAATACAAATGTGTTACTTTTATATTAAAATACTTATTTATCATATAAGCGAATGCAACATCAGAATATGGATAACAGTTACCTGATACATCTGACCAATGTTTATTAAAATTATCTATTATCGGATAACACTTCTTCATAAGTGAGTTACTTATGAAAAAACCACCTCCTCCAGCAATTGCTCTAAATTTATCATCCACTAAATCACCACCATGAATTTCTCTAATTGGATTAGATGACCAGACACCACCAGGTTGACAGAGAACTATATCTTCATTGTGATCATATTTACTAAGTTCTCTAATAGTAGAATCTTTGAATAGTATTGCATCACAACTAGTCATGCAATACCAATTAAGTGAGTCATTATCATCATACATATATTTTAGACCTAATTGTTGTTTAAGAAAGTGACTTCTATAATCTTCACCAGCTTCGGTAATATTTATAAGAGATGGATCATTTCCATTCCCACCGAATAAATAAGTATTTTCAAAATCTTTTAACCAAGTGTTTTTACAAACATTATATCTTTTTTTAAGATTTGAGGATGTCACAACACCTATTCCTATCTTATCAACTGTTATCATTTTTAAAATTTATTTTTTATTATTCAATAATATAGTTTCTAGGTAATATAGGATTACCATCTATTTGATAACCATTATTTGACTTGAACTTATTAATTATAAATTCCAATTGGTTTTCCTTATTCATATTGTAAACTGATTCAAAATCTAAATTATAACTAAATTTTTCTGATCTTCCTTCTCTATTTAAATATCCATTATTATAGACATCCTCGATTCTTTCCTCTTGAACACCTGGTACTAAAATAACATTATTCCAATCCAGTGAGTTTATTTTATAACCATATTTTTTAAGCAAATCATTTAGCATTAAAAGCGAGTATCCATAGTAGTGACTACCATCCCAAAAGTATCCTTCTGTGTACTTAACTGTAAATTTAATATTGGATGGTATTTTCTCATTTATCTCACTAATAATTAATTGTGGTTTATAAGTACTTAATATTTTATCTAAAACAAAATAGTCATATCCATCAATATCCAATGTTAAATAGAATCCATCAGGAACATTATTATCTTGTAATATATTTAAGATATTATCAGGTGTTACTTTAATAGGCAAAACAGTTGCTTCTTTACCAATCATTTTTTGATGTTGTATAGGATATTTATTAGGATCACACTCGAACATTAATCCTCTCCATCCTTTTTCCAAAAGAATTTCAGATTCAGAAGCTGTTGTATGACAAGAAGCCCCAATATCAACAAAGAATTTTATTTTAGAGTTTTCAACTATATGAAGTAGTTTACCAATTGTTGTCATATTTTTTCATTTATTTTTATAAATTCCAACCAATGTGAAATTTTAAGTTTATCCATATTCCATTCTTTATTTATAATCTCTTCATATTTTTCATTTAAAAAATCTTCATTTACTTCATTCCAATCATTAATAAAAAGAATTGGTAAGTCTTCAAATAAATGGTGTGTCTTTTCATACTTTACAATCGGAATTGATTTCATATAAAGTGTCTCCCATATTCTATGAGTATCTATTCCGTTACCTCTTGGACAAAAGACGAACTTTGAGGATCTTATATCTCTGAGAAATTCTCTTCTACCATCTAATGTATTTTCTATACTACCATTTTTAATCCAACTTTTGTTCGAAAATTTATGAAATACTAATTCTCTTTCAATTGGGTAATTTGATATATTAAAGTTAATATAAGCTAAGTTTTCTTTTTTGATATCTTCATTGAATACATCAATCATTATCTGTTTATTTCCATAAATTGGATGTATAGGAGAGTCATTACAATCATTTGTTATTCCAAGTGGTATACCAAATGTATTTGGATTATCAGTATATCTATTTACACAAAATATTTTATCAAATTTATTTGATATTTCATCAACAATTGGATAATCAGAATGACCTATAACACAAAAATTATTAATAAAAATTGGATGTGATTCTCCACGCCAATTAAAAACACCTGTATAAAAAAAGTCTGTCTTTATATAACAAATGTTATTTTCTTTGCAGAAAGATAAGTAACCATCGGTTGTTATTATATCATCAATATTATATTTAAATTCACCAATTTTCATTTATGATATTTTCTTTGATATTAGAAATCCATTTCTATCAGAAATATTATCATATAAAATCTGATAACTACTATCATTACGCATTATATCTGCAACTTCATTATTTTTAATTAATAAAGTATCATCCAATACAAAATATGTTGTTCTATCTTTTAACTTTTTAAATTCAGATAAGCTACTAAACTCACCACCATCCAAAATAAGAAGATCTATTTTATCAGGCATCTGATTTAATACATTTTCAATGTTTTTGTAGTTTTGAAGATCGTCAACTAACCAACCCCTTATAATTTCCTTATTTGATATTGGTATAAAAAATTTATCATCACACTCATCAATATTTATAAGATCCTCAATTTCAATAATTCTACCAAGAATTATATTAAAATTTTCAATTTTAGGTAAATTACAAATTGCTTGGTTATAAAAAAAAGTATTACTCTCCAGAGAGTAAACTAAGTAGTCCATTTTATCATTCTCTATTATTGAGTCATATATACATTTAGTAGTACCCATTCCATTCCATGTTCCTATTTCAACAATAGTCTTAATATCATCTTGTTTACACATATCATATATTATATCACCCAACTGACTTCCTCTATTTATTTGTCCTATCATAATTATTTTTTATTATTTTATTTAACTCAGAATTAATATTTATTGGTAGTCTATCTATTTTAAACCACTTATATTCAGAATGTTCTGAATTAATAGTTATATCGCCTGATTTAATCTTTAGACTAAAACAAACATTAACTGTATGTTTTGTCTCAAATACAGTTTCTGTGATTCCTATTTGATTAAGGATCTCAACATCCAATCCAGTCTCTTCTTTAACTTTTCTTATTATAGAATCACATAGTAATTCGTTTTTAATTACTCTCCCACCGGGAACCCACCACTCATTAATAGCTGGATAGTTATTCCTTTTTAATAAAAGTATTTTATTATCATCAACTATAAATCCATCAACACACAAAATAGGAAGAACATCTATTATTTTGTTATAAAGAGGGTCGTCTATCATCAACATCAAATAAGATTTAATTTTTTAAACATGTATTTATTGTCCGATATCCAATCTATCATCATACCAATTCCACCATCAATACTAATTGTTGGTTCCCAACTAGTATCGGATTTTATTTTACTTATATCACTTATGTATATTTTTTGATCACCAGGTCTCCAATCAGAATAATCATATTTTAACTTTTTATCCAATTTATTCTCTATTAATTTTATTAATTCTAATAAAGACATTGTATTCGATGGTCCTCCACCGGTATTATATACTTTACCAGCACAAACATTAATATTTTTAATAACAGATTTGTATAAATTTATAAGATCATATACATGTAAAACATCTCTTACTTGCTTTCCATCTCCATAAATTGTGAATTGTTTATCAAACACAGAAGCTATACTAAACCAAGAAACCCAACCCTGATCCTCTATACCAAATTGATTAGGCCCATATATACAAGATTGTCTAAGAACAACCGTTTTAAGTCCATATATTCTACTATAATCTCTCATGTATTGGTCAGCTGTGCCCTTTGAACAACCATATGGTGAGTGAAAATCTAAATTTTGTTCTTCATTTATTCCTATAAATCCATCACCATATACATATCTAGAATCTTTTTCTTCTATACTTGATTTAAAGTTACCATATACTTTGTTAGTGGATGAATATAATACAATTGAATTGTGTGAATAATTTCTAACACACTCAAGTATGTTAAATGTACCTACAGCATTTATCTCGAAATCCTCTCTTGGATTTTTAACAGAAGAAGTCACCGCTACTTGAGCAGCTAGGTGAATAATAACATCAAATTTATTATTTTTGAAAATATCTTCCATATCAAAATAGTTTCTTATATCTCTGTTCCAAATCGTTAGATTTATATTTTCTTGTAGATGTGTTAGATTTTCTATATTTCCTTTTCTACTTAGATTATCAATTATAAATATTTCATTACCATCTTTAAAAAGTTCTATAGCGGTATTTACACCAATAAATCCAAGTCCTCCTGTTATTAAAACTCTCATTTTTTTTCAATTTTATTTTTTATCAAAGTATTCCATTTTTCATAAATTTTTGATTTTCTTTGTTCGTTAAATTTTTTCATTTTTTGTGAAATATCATCGACATCAACTTCATCAACTAATTTGTTTAGTTCTTCAAAAGAAGAAAAATATGTAATATAAGGCATCCAATCTTCATCATAAAAATCCGAAAACTGAATCCAATATTCCACCGCTTCATAGTTATTAAAATCATTTGGATCATGTTCACCATCAAATGATATGTAAGAATTACTATTCATACCACAGTAGTTATTCCAAGATACTTCTTTCAAAACACTATATTTATTATTTTTGTAAATATCCATCAAAAATTCTTTGGTCGGAAAAAATAGTGGTATATTAGAATTATATTGTTCAAAAATAGACATATAAGATATCTGATAAGGTACGTGTATTATACCTTTAAATTTAACTAAATCATTATGTGTGTGTGATTTAAATAGTTCATCTTTGTATTTTATATTTGTATTTGTAATTTCTAAAATTTTATCTCTTGAGTAATAAATGAAATTATTATCATTTGATTTGTAGTATGAATCATAATAATCACATATACTAGGTATATGTTCAACATCTCTACCAATAAATTTTTCCATGTAATATTTATCATAAAGGTTATTTGCCACAAGTATTATAAGTCCTTTATCATAACCTTCTCTAAGAAAATCATTAAATTTATTCCAATCTTCTTTTCTGAAAGAGAAAGGCCACTCGTATCTTATTGGATTATTAATAATAATTGGTTTATTGAAATGTTTATATAATAAAGCAAATGGTGGTGGGTAAGTTACTATAAAAGCATCTATCTCATCAAATTTATTACTATAATAGTAAAAAAACTCGTTTGAAAGTTGTTCAGTTGATAAGTGCATCCATCTTCCATTATCCAACATTGGAACGCTGTCTTTTTTTCTATTGAAAACCCAAGTATGTTCAGATAATGATAAATCAGTGACATTGTGATTAAGATCAGTAAATATTTTTTTCATATCTGCTATTATAGAAATATGTAAATCTATGTTAAAAAAATTCATTTTATTTTAAATTAATTGTTTTTTAAATATATTTGATATGGCATTCCATTTCTTCCTATTCCTGGGACTGGATTTGTATCTCTATAATAAACAGGTACATCATCAACTAAATTTCTAAAATCCAAATTATTTGATTTAATCAACTCATATATTTTCATCCAATCACTCTCAAAGTGACACTCGACTATAACATACTTACATTTTTTAATAGTATTAATACCTCCCTTTATAACTTTCAGTTCGGCTCCTTCTACATCTATCTTTAAGTAGTCAAGATCTTTATCTTTAAAATACTCATCCAGTGTTATAGATGGAACCTTACCTATGATATTCATCTTTCTAAATGATGTATCGTGTCCAATAATATTAGAAACATGATTACCTGATTGGTCGTTATCACCGTATATTTCCACAATATCAAAATTGTCAGATACCGCTAAATTTTCAACTATACAGTTGTTAGACTCAAGCATTTTAACAACTGAGTAGTTAAAAGGATTTAATTCAAATGAATAAACCATTCCTTTATCACCAGCTAAAGATTTAAAAAATGATGTAATAACACCATTACATGAACCAACATCACAATATTTACCTTCCGTTTTTATATTTTCATTAAATTTTATTTTTAGTAAATTATCCCAATCATTTACTTCAATATTATACTTATTCCAAGCTGTCATATTTATTATTTATTTTTTTTTTACCAGTAAGTAGATCCTTCTACTACTTGGTGATTTCTTGTTTTCTCACTATCATAGGGTCTTTTCCAATATTCGTTATAATATTTATTAACAGCTTTCATTTCATCCCATCTGTTTCCTTTTATACCAAACATTATTTGCAGCCCACCACCAACATGAATTACAGGTTTGCCCATTTTCTTAATATGATTACATAGAGGTAATCCATAAGCTCCACAACCAACAAGTGCTACATCAAATTCTATTTTAGAAATATTTTCCATCATGTCCTTTAGGCAAAAGTCCCAAGGTAGGTCAGTGTTACCACCACCATGTGTTTGATAAGTTTTAAATGTTATTAATTCAAAATCTGGTAAAATATTTTGATTTTCAAAAATTTTTTCTTTTATTTGAAATTGATTTTTAATAGAATCTTCAAAAGGATGAACAACTAATACTTTTTTTCCTCTAAGTTCTTCACTCCATGGTTCAGAAAAATAAAAAGGCTCTAAAGATTGTAATCCACCAATAAAATTGGAATTTTTACAATATTTTTCAGAAATATTGTATTCCATAGAATTTAAATTTTCTGGAAACCAAATTGTCAATAAATCTAAATCATCTAAAGCTTCGGTGTAGACTTCGGTAAAAAAGTTAAGTATTTCATCTGTTGGTGGTGTTATTCCTGCATGATTTGAAGCATGCCATCTGATACTATCATCCCAATATTTATTATGATATTTGTATATCATTATTTGCTGTTCAACCGCCCCCATTTTACCAGCAATGAACGGTTTGTTTTCTGATAATAATTTTTTTATTATTAAATTACCTTCTTCTAAATTAATCATAATTTTAATTTTTTTTTATCCAATTACATTTTTTATTAATAACCAATAGTCTGGATGTCTAATATCATTTTCATCAAAGACATCACCGACAAATTCGTAATTATTTCTTATAGTTGGAAAAGTTCTAATTTCTCCACCAAATCTTAAATTAAATTCAGAGTGTTCCATTGAATTACCAATAACCAATGGATAAACAAACTGTCCTAAAAAATCTTGATCACATCCTTTTATCGAAAATTTAGACCAATTACTAATCATATTAAGTAATCCTATCTTTCTCATCAACCCATTCCGACATCCCCACATTCCACCTAAAATAGGAACCGTATGATAAGGATGATCTCTCATTATATGAAAGTCTTTATCTGAATTTAACCACTCATTAATAGCAGTAAATTCTCTATCAGAAAACCTTGAATCACAATCTCTCGAAAGAAAAATATCAACGTCTATGTCTTCCGCGGCCCAGAATCTCCAAAACATTCCATGAAAAGAGTCTTTTGAATTAACTAAAATAACTTCAACATTATCTCCTTTAATTGATTCTAATAATTCTTTATTACAGTTTTCATCAATATAAAATCTACAAATCCATCCTGGAAAATAATACTTAGCTTGTTCAATATTTTTAAGAGCTCCCTTCCAATACATGGGATGTTCACCCCAAAGTGAGTAAGCAATAACATTTTTCATTATATTTGAAAGTCATTTTTTATAAAAACAGAATCCCATTGAATGTTACCAAGTAATTTATAACCTTTACTTGATAAAAACTCGGTTTCTTTTTCTAAACCATAGTTATTTTCTATCATAAATACACTTATATCTACTTTATCAAAATTAATAGAATTTAAGACTTGTAATTCAGCACCTTCTACGTCTATTGAAATAAAATCGATTTTTGTAATGTTGTGTTTATTAAAAAGAGATTCAAGTCTTACCGCTTTCATAGGAATTTGTTCTTTTCTCGAATATAGCTCGTGACCCTCAGGATGATTACTATACATTTCCAATTCTCTGTTAATTCTTTCTAAATGTTGAGTATTATAGAATTCCATAATACCACTAAGAACATTACAAGGACCTTCTATTGATAGAAAGTTGATATCCATCTCGACATCAGAAATTGCACAGTTTTCAAAAATAGAGTTAGGTCTTGGATGTTGATTTCTTTTATTAAATTCTACTGGATTTGGTTCAATTAATAAACCCGACCAATTTCTTTCCATTTCAAAAAACCAAGTATTAGAAGCTCCAAAACCATCTAAAGCTCCAACTTCTACAAAAACACCATTTGATTTTTCTTTAAATATTTGTTGATCAAGAATTATATCTTGTTGTATTTGTGATTTACTATTGCTCATTAATTTATTCAAATATTTTATACAAGAATGATTTTATGTTTTCAATCTTATTATTTTCTGGTATATTATAGTCTGTAAACCATGGTTGGTTTAACTTCTCTAAATATTTATCATCATTTTTATCTAACTCAATAATATAACCAACTAAATCATCCTCACTTTTAAAATCATAATAGTTAATGAATGATTTTGTATTAAATTCTAATCCGATATCTGGATTTCCCCAATAAATTGGCATTGAGTTTACAGTCATTGGTTCCATAATCTTTTCAGTGGTATATCCAGAATGTTGTGGACGATAAGCATTATTCTCAAAAGAAATTGTAAATTTATATTCAGATTGAAATTGTCTTTTATCTTGAACAGGGGCTCCTATGTTATTCATAAAAGCACCACCAGAATCAACTTTTTTATACTTTGATAACTTAGTAAAGAAACTGTTTCTTTCAGCACAATTACCATTTGAAACCACAAAATTACAGAATTTTCTTTTAGCTAAACTTTTATTAATTTCTTTTGGTTTATCTAAATCATAATAACCAGGATAAAGTAAATAGTGAGGAAGACGATAATTTCTTGGATTGTCTAAATAATCAAACGAAAAAGAATAATCACAGTAGTCCAAAGGAGGTGCAATATTTTCACCTGTATAAAATATTTTTTTACAATTTAATTCTTGGTGTTGATTTCCAAATAAAGAAAAGAAAAGATAGTCTGGGCTATTAGAAATCTCAACATCAAATTTTTCTTTTAACAGATTATAAAAATAATTATCTGTTCTATTAAACCCTCCCCAAAAATCTGAGAAGTTTATTTTTATTTTTTTCTTTTCCATTATACTAAAATTCTTTTTTCAACTTCCATAAATTTTCTTTTATTCCAAGTAATATCATCTTCATTCCATTTAGCATTGTAAGCCTGGTCGGCTCCATCAGCTTGTCTTTTACCAGCTGCATAATGTAAATGTTCAAAAGTTGTTTCATCATTCATTCTATCATCATATAATAATCCTAAATCTTTTAAGTTCATATAAAGTTCACAATCTGAAAACATATGATTATAAGCGGGATGATAAATTGTCATGTTTAATTTCTTTAAACACCCATAAGTCATTATAGGAATCGTGATTGCTGGATGCAACATATTAGTAGAATCTGGTAATTGATAACCATCTCTAACCATAAGACCAACATCACCCTTATCATTTAACTTATTAATTAAATAGGTGTCCCAACCTTGAGGTGCCATAAAGTCATCAGAAGCAAAAACAACGATATCATCATCTTTACACTGCCCCATATTAATTCCTAAATTAGAAGATAGTTGATGTGATGGATAACAAACTCCGATTTTATTTGTATTTAAAGTGATTAAATAATTTTTAGAAAGATATTCTTTTAATTCATCAGCATGTTGTTGCCAATTAACACAAACATAAGTTTGAATATTTTCTGGATTGTCGGATTTTTTAATCCATTCAGAGTGCATTTCTTTAAACTGCGTAGGTCTTAATGTGCACCATAAAATATGTATCATTTTTTGGTTATATTTTTTATATCATTTTTAATCATGATTTTTACAAGATCATCAAATTTAATTTTAGGATTCCAACCTAAAACATCTTTAGCCTTAGAATAGTCACCAAGTAGAATATTTACTTCAGCTGGTCTATAGTATTTTTCATCTATCTCAATAATAGTTATACCATTATCTAAAATACCTTTTTCATTTACTCCTTCTCCAATCCAGTTAATATTCCACCCACATTCTTTACATGCTAAGTCTACAAATTCTTTTATGTTGTGCGTTTCATTGGTAGCTAATACATAATCATCACCTGACTCTTGTTGTAGCATCATCCACATTCCTTCTACAAAATCTTTTGCATGACCCCAATCTCTTTTTGAATATAAATTTCCTAGTCTTAAGATAGGAAAATCCATACGTCCTTCATCAATATATTTTTTGATTTTTGCAAGTCCTAATGTTATTTTTCTTGTAACAAATGTCTCACCTCTTCTTTCACCTTCGTGATTAAAAAGTATACCATTACTTATGTGCATTCCATAAGACTCTCTATAGTTTCTAGTAATCCATAAAGCATACATCTTAGCACATCCATAAGGACTTCTTGGGTGCATTGGAGATAGTTCAGTATAACCAGTTTCTGGCATATTATAACCCATACCACCATATAATTCAGAAGTTGATGCTTGATAAACTTTTGCTTTAGGGCAGTGGTTTTTTACAGCCTCTAAAATAGCAAGTATTCCTAAACCATCACATTGAGCGGTGTAATAAGGAATTTCAAAACTAACTTTAACATGAGATTGAGCAGCCAAATTATAAACCTCATCTGGTTGAATTTGAGAAATCAAATTTGAAATAACTAACGGATCAGTAACATCACCATAGTGTAATTTTAATCTATCAAAAATATGATCGATTCTACCCGTATTGAAGGTCGATGTTCTTCTTATAATACCATGAACTTCATATCCTTTTTCAAGTAATAACTCAGCAAGATGCGAACCATCCATACCGGTAATACCTGTAATTAGTGCTACTTTTTTATTCATTATCAATTTTAATTTTTATATAATCTTTTATATTATTTTTTGATATCCATCCTAATTTACTTTCAGTTTCTTTCCAATTAGACTCAGTATGTAATCCTTCGTTTTTCCTAAGAGGTATAAATTTTATATTATCTTCTTCTTTGGAAATCATCATAGCCAAGTCAATAATTTTTATTGGCTCACCTTTACCTAGATCAAAATTTTCTGCTTTCCATTGACCCTCACTTATCTTAATAAGTCCATCACAAATATCATCAACAGAAGTAAAGTCTCTACTTTGTTGACCATCACCAACAACGGTAATTAGTTCATTGTTTTTTCTTTGTCTTAAAAATTTAGCAACAACTGTAGCCCATTCACCATTAGAAGGTTCTCGGTTTCCATAAACATTATAGAAAGTAGCCATGGCACAATTTAAGTCATAACACTCAGAATACATTTTTAAAACTCCTTCACCAACTACTTTAGAAAAGGTATACGGTGTGATATAATCGGATCCATGATTTTTAGATGATGTTGTTGAATATACAACAATACCTGAATTTGATTTGTGAGCAAATTCTAAAACTTTCATAGTTCCAAGTGAATTTGATTCAAACCATAAAAGTGGATTATCAAAAGAAGGTTGGATTCTTGCTTCTGCGGCCAAGTGAAAGATTCTATCATATCTTTTATCTTTAAGAATTTCAAAAATATGTGATATATCAGATATGAAGTATTTTGCAGAAGTGTTTTTATAATCCATTGAAGATGAAATAGACCTAAGATTATCTATAACATCAACATCAAATCCTTGTTCAATTAACTTATCAACTAAATTAGAACCTACGAATCCTAATCCACCAGTAACTAATACTTTATTTGACATAATCTGTATAAGTTTTTTGTATTCCCTCTTTAAGGGATGTTTTATAAGTCCACCCAATTTCTTTTAGTTTAGAAACATCAGAAAGTTTTCTTGGAGTTCCATCAGGCATTTCAGTGTTAAAGTAAATATCACCTTCAAAACCAACTATATTTTTAATACCAACCGCAAGTTCAGCAATCGTAACATCTTCACCTGTTCCGATATTTACTATTTCAGAATCATTATAATTTAACATAAGATGATGACAAGCATCAGCTAAATCATCAACATAAAGAAACTCTCTCTTAGGAGTTCCTGTTCCCCATATTTCAACTTCATTCTTACCTTCTAATTTAGCTTCATGAAATTTTCTAATCATAGCCGGTAAAACGTGTGAATTATTTAGGTCATAATTGTCATTAGGCCCATAAAGATTTGTTGGCATTACTGAAATATAATTTGTTCCATATTGTTTATTAAATGATTGACACATTTTAATACCTGATATCTTAGCAATAGCATAAGCATCATTTGTTGGTTCTAAAGGACCAGTTAGTAGATATTCTTCTTTAATTGGTTGAGGTGACATCTTAGGGTAAATACAAGTTGAACCTAAAAAAAGAAGTTTTTTCACTCCATTATCATTAGATGCTTTTATAATATTTGACTGAATCATTATATTCTCATAAATAAAATCAGCTCTAAAGTCATCATTTGCTTTTATTCCACCAACTTTGGCGGCTGCTAAAAAAACATATTCAGGTCTTTCAAAATGAAAAAATTGATTGACTTGAAATTGATTTATTAAATCTAATTCTTTTCTAGACTTAGTGATAATTTTTGTATATCCTAATTCTTTTAATTTTCTCACAATAGCAGATCCGACCATTCCATTGTGACCAGCTACAAATATTTTTGAATCTTTATTCATTTACTACTTTTATTTTTATATTTTTTTCTTTTTTATACTTTTCCCACTCTTCTGAATCCATCATATCTGGAAACCTCTCACCACCATTACAAGATTCACTAACATAAAGCTTACCAGGAACGGAACATCCGCAGTAAATACATTGGCGAGATTTAAGACAATCATGTTTACATATACTAACACGAAAAAGAAATTGTTCTTTTTGATGATCAGGTAATAAATCAAATTTATCACCAAACATTTTTAAGTGTCCTTCAAAAAATTGGAAAATTTTATTAATCATTTAATAATTGGTTTATTTTTTGTTCTCTTAATCTAACTCTTCTATCACACCCAATAATATCATACTCAGAGGAAACTGTAGAGAATCTTATTTGAAAAGGTTTTATAGCAAATAGGAAAATATAGTTATCTTCACCTAATTTTTTAAACAAATCAATCAATTCTGAGTAATTTTCAAATCCCATTGTCTGAGAATGAAGGCATAAATCATAGTAGGAATGGTTTTGGCCATCTTTTATTGAATAATATGCTCTAAATGATGGCAGTGGTGAATAACCATCAATATGAAAACCATATCCTTTATCTAAAAAATCTTTAGCCAATGGTTCATAACTATTATTTATAAATTGTTCAATATTTTCGTCACTTTTCCAGTTTCCCACAAGATATTATATAAAAAAAAAGAGAGAAGTTATTCTCTCTTTTTAATTTTACTCTTCAGATTTTTTCTTACGAGTTTTCTTTTTCTTTTCAGATTCAATAGTTACTACCATTTTCTCAGTTTCACTGTTATAATCAAGAATTAAATTAGAACCTTTCTCAGGATTATATTGAATAATATCTTCAGTTAAAACATCTTCAACATAACGTTGAATAGCTCTTTTCAAAGGTCTTGCTCCATATTGAGGATCAAATCCTTCAGAAGCAATATATTCAATTGCAGAGTCTGTAATTGTAAGTTTATACTCCATTTTTTCAACTCTTTCAATTAGTTTTTCTAATTCAATTTTAATGATTTCATTAATATTTTCTTTAGAAAGTGAGTTAAACATAACCACATCATCAACACGATTCAAAAATTCAGGAGCAAATTTCTTTTTTAACTCTTTTTCAATCACCGCTTTAGTTTCTTCTTCAGCAGCTGCTAACTTGTTTTTTGTTGAGAATCCAACACCTGTTCCGAAATCTTTCAATTGTCTCGAACCTGTGTTAGAAGTCATAATGATAATAGTATTTTTAAAATTAACTTTACGACCGAATGAATCTGTTAATTGACCATCATCTAAAACCTGAAGTAGTAAGTTGAAAACCTCAGGATGTGCTTTTTCAATCTCATCAAGTAGAATAACTGAGTAAGGTTTTCTTCTAATTTTCTCAGTCAACTGACCACCTTCATCATGACCGACATATCCTGGAGGAGCACCTACTAAACGAGATACTGCAAATTTCTCCATATATTCAGACATATCAATTCTAACAAGTGCGTCTTCTGAATCAAAAAGATATTTAGCTAAAACTTTTGCTAATTGTGTTTTTCCAACACCAGTAGGTCCTAAGAACATAAACGAACCAATTGGTTTATTTGGATCTTTAAGACCAACACGACCTCTTTGAATTGCTTTAACAATTTTCCTTACAGCTTCATATTGTCCGATTACTTTACCTTCAATCGCAGTTGACATTTTAGACAATTTTTCATTTTCATTTTGAGAAACTTTAGTTACAGGAACTCCTGACATCATTGCTACAACCTCAGCTACTGCATCTTCATCAACAGTTTGACGATTGTTTTTCTGATCATCTTCCCAAGATTTTCTAGCTTTTTCTAAATCTGTATTTAATTGACGTTCCACATCTCTTAGTTTAGCAGCCTCTTCATATTTTTGTGAACGAATAACATCATTCTTTTTATCTTTAATCTCAACGATTTTATTTTCAATATTGATAATTTCTTTTGGAACATTGATATTTGAAATATGAACACGAGCACCTACCTCATCAAGCGCATCAATAGCTTTGTCTGGTAGAAATCTATCATTAAGATATCTTTCGGTTAAATCAACACAAGCTTTGATAGCATCTTCAGTATAGGTAACATTATGATGTTGTTCGTATCTATCTTTAATGTTATGTAGAATCTGAACAGTTTCTTCACCAGTAGCTGGTTCAACTTGAACTTTTTGAAAACGTCTTTCTAAAGCTCCATCTTTTTCAATATGTTTACGATATTCATCCAATGTAGTTGCTCCGATGATTTGGATTTCACCTCGAGCCAAAGCCGGCTTCAACATATTAGAAGCATCAAGTGATCCAGAAGCACCACCTGCACCAATAATAGTATGAATTTCATCAATAAAAAGAATAACATCTGGTTCTTTTTCCATTTCAGCCATAAGAGCTTTAATTCTTTCTTCAAACTGACCACGATATTTAGTTCCAGCAACCATAGAAGCCAAATCAAGCATAACAACTCTTTTATTAAAAAGTAAACGAGACACTTTTCTTTGAATAATTCTAAGTGCTAAACCTTCAGCAATTGAGGATTTACCAACACCAGGTTCTCCGATAAGGATTGGATTGTTCTTTTTTCTTCTGGAAAGAATTTGAGAAACTCTTTCAATTTCTTTTTCTCTACCTACGATTGGATCAAGTCTTCCATCTTCAGCCATTTTTGTTAAATCACGACTGTAAGTATCTAAAACAGGAGTTTTTGATTTACCTTCACTTTTTTTAGAACCAGATCCAAACTTATCATCATCTTCATCATCTTCTAATGCCATTTTGATATCTGGAACTATGTCTAAATAATTTTTATTTTCTTCCATAATTTATATTTGTGTTTTAGTTTATATTTTTATTTTCTTTATTGTTTAGAATCTCGTCGATAATTTCGTTTCTTCTTTCATCAAGTGGAACAACTGTTGAATAATCACATATTATATCCATTGTGAGTGTATTAATTAAAGGATCTGTTGATATAGATCTTATAATACAACCGTTTGCAGTGAAGTTGTAAGCATTTATATTAAATTTATAATTACTTGCTGATATTTTTCCCAGTGCAACTCCTCTTTGATTATAAAGATTAAAAAAATAAGAAGAGTTGTTTTGATTATTTTCCATCACTATAGTTACATCGATGTTTTGTCTTGTTCCTTGAACCATTTTAGCATAACCAAATGTATTATTAGCAGTATCTATATTATATTGAATACTTATATCTTTTGATACAAATTTATCATCACCAATTTTAAACCACTTCATTAAGCCAATTTAAAGTTTTTAAGAAAGTCTCTTAGAAAGACATTCTTATTACCACCAACAAATTTAACCCACTCGTCATAAACTTTTTTATCACTTTTACTTTCCGAGTTTTTAATTTTTTGAGCTAACATATATGATGTAGTGTAATAATCAGAACGAATCAATTCACCGTAGTTTTCAATAACCCACTCTTCAAAGTCAGGATATTTCTTACGATTGAAAACTCGTTCATCAACAATGAATACAACTGCTGTTAATTGGTCACCTAAATCTGGCTCCATAAAAGTAGCAAAGTCAATTCTCATTTCATCTAATGTAAGTACGTGTTGATTTAATGAACCAAATGGTAATCCATCATCTGTAGGTCTATGATTAGTCGTTCCGCCATTTAAGATAATAAATGTTTTCCAGTTATCACCCCAATCGTCATATACTAAAGGTGCATCAATTCCCATTTTAGTAATTGATTGTGGTTGTTTGACCATTTGACCATATTCAACAACCGCGTGTCCAAATTGAATAGCCTGTTGAATTGGTGAAATATTGTATGGAACTAACCCATACATTCTTAATTCTAATTTCTGTTTCATAGAGATTATATAAGATGAGAAAAATAAGTTTACTTCAATTTAATTGAAAGACTTCGATTACTGAATTGTTTCATTCCAGTAACTTCTAATAAAACTTTTTTGTTAATAAACTCAGGTATATTTAATTCCCAATCTTCTGTTGGAGTTTCAATTTCGGCTATTACAAGATGATAATTATCTTTGAAAAGATCAACTTCCCATTTTAGTTCACCATCTGGGAAAACCCATCTATCTTTTTTAATATGTTTTGCGCTTAGTTTATTAGAATAACAAAGACGTTTGAATCTATCAAACTCTTTTTTAGTAATCTCTCTCTCAATCTCTTCATTGACTCTTTCAGAGATACGGTTTTTTATAGTATGAACCCATTTTTTACCATTAACATTGGAATCACATTGACGCACTCTTTCCCAAACTCCATCTTTATTTTTAAAGTAGAATTGGTCAATTTTGATGATTTCACTTGGAAGTGAGTCAGGTAGTGACTTTAACAAAAACTTTCTTTCAATTTCTATACCCATTTCGTATATATAATTATAATAGCTGGCTTAGTTTTAATTCTCTAATAATTGGTTTTAATACTAAAATTTGGTCTTCTGGAAGTTTATCTAAACAAACTTGTAGTAATTCAGTAAAGTGAACAACATTAACTTCATCATCAATTGAATAGTAATCTAATAAGTCTTTTTCAATATTTCTCATCACCATAGCCATTTCATACCATTGTTTATTAATGGCTGTCATTTTAATACTTCTAATAGATTCAATGGCTAATTGAGATTTCATAGTTAGTTGCTAATTTCGTAAAAAAAAGTAAAAAAAAAAACTCACCAAATCTGATGAGTTGTTGCAGCCCGTAGAGGATTCGAACCTCTGTATCCTAATGAAAAGTTAGGCGTCCTCTACGTTCACAAAGTTTCTGTATCTCTTTTAAGAGTCCACTAGACGAACGGGCCAATTTTTTTTAGTATGGGGTTTGGTACCCACCCTACTTACTAATTTCAGTAGACCCTCTACTTAAAGAGAAAAGTTAACCACTACGAAAACTTCGTGGTCGGTTTGAGTCTTGCTCTCAAAGGTTCCAATGAACCGACCAGAAAAGGTTGAGATTACACCTTATTACGACAGAACTTTTGTTAGATTATGGTTTCCCTTCTTATCCACTCCCTTTTGAGAAGTATTCTGCCAATACCGGTTAGTTAGACTAACCACTCCTTAAGTTACTAATTACTCTCCATTTAATCCACTTACTCAACCTTGCGAGCTGACTCGAGGTTCGACCCTCTATAAGCTTTTCGATGAAATCACATCAGCCTTTCGAGCTTCAGTGGCCGTGAACACTCACGACTAAGTAGGTACCTTTCACCAGTAACTAGATAACACTTTCGATTTAAGTTTTTACATTTAAATTGTAGTGCTTTGTAGATTTTGTCGAAGTTGTGGTTACCTTTCAGCTCCCAAATCTTTTGAACTCAGGAATACTGGACAACTCCGTGTGATGCCTCCATCACAACTTTTTAAGATATCTTCACAACAACTCTCCTGGTAGAGAGTAGAGTGTCAAGTAACAGCACCACCCGTACACTTGATTGTCTTTCAACTTTAAGACACCTCTTAAGTTGGACTCCGCAATGATGAAGACCGGTGAGTCAACACTTCTCGCAACAGACCTATGGGTTATTCCTATTCCTCTTCCGAGGTCAACCAAACAATCTACAATTGCCTGGTCACAAACTCATTTGGTCTACAGTGTTACCCTCGACTACTCAGAATTTGTGGTATCCCACTTGCTTACTCGACCTCAATTGTTCCGAAGAACTTTCAAGACGCAAATCCATTTTGCTTTGGATTCACTTTATCCTCCTTTCGGAGTTTATTTTAAGGACTATAAGCCGCCCTTCTTTTCACAGTCAGCCGAAACCGACTGTTAAAGACAATATTTCAAAGAACGTTGTTCTCCGTTGAGAACTCTTTTGTAGCGGAGACTGGACTCGAACCAGTGACCTCAAGGTTATGAGCCTTGCGAGCTTCCAACTGCTCTACCCCGCGATATATTTTTATACTCTTTATTTCAATTTTGTTTTACAAAGATAAGTAAAGTTTTTCAATCTACCAAATCTTCTGTAAAGATTTTTTGTTTAACTTATATCAGACGTTTCTGATTTGTTTTACAAAGATAAGAAGAATATTTTAATTCACCAAATCTTTTCTAAAATATTTTTGTGGGAAAGGTTAGGACTCGAACCTACGAAGATCATTTGAGACCAGTCACGTTACAACGTAACTCCATTTGCCGCTCTGGAACTTCCCCATGTTTGTTAATACAAAGATAAGGTAAGAATTTGGTTCTGCCAAATTTTTAGTGAAAAAAAAATTAATTTAAATTAGGAGTAAAAGGTAGTAAGTCACCACTATCAATGATATTTAACTTTTTACAGACTTTAACAAATGCTTCTGCAATTTTGAATGTTTCATCTAAAGTATCAAAGAAAAAAGTATGTCTGACCCACTCATCTTCATTTTCATGGTCTTCTATATTTCTTAATACAGTTCCAATATAATATTGTTCATCGTGATAAGCGAAAGATAATTGAGCATAAAACTCAGCATCGTCTATTGGTTCTTTAGAAGTTGCATAGAATGAAGTTAAAAGTGAACCTTCGAATCTTTTATAATCTTTTTTAAATCTTTCAATAATAGGAAATCTATAAATAAGTTTTTTTAACTCACTCTCAGTATTGATTTTATCAGAGTGTCTATAAAAAGGTCTTAAAGTAGGACTATCAGGTTCGAACTCACCCATTAGGTTAGGAATCTCATACTGAGATTTCATTTCTTCATCGTCAAATCCAGCTTCTTCAGTAAATCTTCTAATTTTCATAGGTTATATATTAATTTCTAATAAGTCTAAATTTCTGTTGTATAAACGTTCTCTTCTAAATAAGTTAATAAGTTCTCTAAAAGATTATCAGCTCTTTCAAAAAATTCTTTAGTTTTTTTGAATGTTTTATTTGCTGTGTTATAGTCTATTCCTCTATTCACATAGAATGCTTCTATTAATTCATCTGGAACAAATATTCCAGAGTATTTTAATTGCATAACATAAGGCATTACTACACTTTTTGGATTGTGACCGAAACCATCATCTAAAACATCAGCATATGATGGTGGAAGTTCTGTGCCTGCATAATCATTAGCCCCGTCGTCACCATGAACATAAAAAGCCGCAACTTTTCCTTCTAAATGATTTCTAAATAAGTGATTATAATCTCCTGAACGGCCAAATTTACCTGTAATTTCCGCATTTTTTATATTGTCAGCTCCCATTAAATTTTTAGCATCATCTATTGTGAGTGTTTGATTAACACAAACAAGTCTATCAAAAAGTAATTTGATTTGTGAAGTCAAAGCATGCCAGTGAATTGGTGAAACAATAATAAAAGCATCGCATTCTTTTAAGAGTTGATAAACTCCTTCTTCTTTTAACAAATCTGGTTTTTCAGAATCACCTTTGAAATAACAAGAACATGAGAAATGACAATGGAATCCACCAGATGTTGAGACACATCCCTTACATGGTTGAATAATAGGTCTTTTTGATTGATTAACAGCCAAATCTATAACTTGAAAGTTGATAAAAGGTGACCATTTTTTTATGATATAATCAACTACTTTATGAGTCTTAGATTCCATACCAGAACAAGTCTCAGGATCTCTTGGTGAGCCCTGAAAAACTAAAACACGTGGTTTCCAATCCCCTAATTTTCTGATTTTCATTAAGAGTATATATTAATATTTGAATCTTAAATAGTATCTCCTACAAAAAATATATTTTTATCATTTAGTAATTTTTCTAAGGCTGTTGGATCCTCTGATTCAATAAGATAATGAACACCATTTGATTTCATTAAAAAAAAGTATTTTACTCCTTTTATTTCAACATCATACATTCTTACGTGATATGGATAGTCTTTTAAATCAAAACCTCGTGTCCAGGAAATAATTTGATTTTGTTCCTCGTTAGTTTCACAATTAACACTCTTAAAAGAGTAGAAGTCTTCTGGTTCATTTACGAACCAAGTCTTTTTTTCTTTGTCAAAGTAAACTTTATTCATACTAATCTAAATATTTTTTTACCACATCTGATAAAGTCTTTTTAAGATCTTTATCAATGACTACCTCTTCATCAGCAACCAATAGATAATTTACATCAATATCAACATCTGTGATATGAGTTTCACCATCTTCTGGTTCCATATATGATGAAGGTCGATACCAATGCCAACCTTTAATAGTTAGTTCAAATCCAATACAAACTTCAATTCCTTTGAAATCAAAGTATAAATACTGGTCTTCTTCTGAGTAAGAACCATCGTTTTCAACAATAAGATATTCCCAATCTTCGAATACCTCTTTGTTTGTTAAAACTAAGTTATCAAAATCAATTACGTGCTCAGTAGAAATCATATATATCCTTATTATTTATACAAAGATAGTATAAATATTCGATTTTACAAAAATTTGAGGGGTTTTTACAGCAAAATAATTTTACTAAATCCTTCATCAGATGTAGGCTCTTGATAAGAATCTATCATTGATTTAATGACGGATGGTGGTATCCATTTATTTTCTTTTGAATTTCTATCAATATTTCTCATTTGATACTGCTCATCAGAAAGTATAGGAAAAACAACAGCGATTTTATAAAAATTATCATCAAAATATCTCAAAGTTTGAGCTCTTCTTTTTACTGTCATATTTGTCATATCAACAATAGTAGATGTTTTAGTTAAATTAGCGTCAGTTAGTCTTTCTGCTAAAACTCTATCAACTAATTTTTGGTCGACTGTTTCAAATGCCTTATTGTAATCTCTGGTTCCAGCAACCTCCATTACTATTTCGTCTCTAGAGATAACATTTATAGTAGGATAATTATTTCTTATCCAAGTGGACTTGCCGGATAAAGTAGGTCCAACAAGTAACATAACAAAAGGCTCTTTTAAATTCATAATACAAATATATATAAAATAAATTTAACTACAGAAATTTAATATATAAATTATGATTTTAAGATACAATTCTTTTATTGAAAATGATTTACTTTTTGAAAGTTTAATCAATGAAACTTATGTTTACTTTGTAAAAGATTTTAAAGATGTTCTTAATAAGTTATCAAAGCAATCTGAAATAGCAAAAGACTTAATTGATTTAGAATATAAAGATGTTAAAAATGATATGACTTTTATATCTCTTTCTGATAGAGAAGGATATATCTCAGGTTCTACTTTAAGAAACTTAAAAAAGAATGTAGAAAAATCATTTACCGATTGGGCCAAATCTATGAAATTATCGGATGAGCATACTCAAAGTGTTTTAAATACACTGATCAATAAAATTGAAAAAGGTGAAATTACTCAAACAGATGTTAACCATCTTTTCAAGGAGTATGATTTAGGAACTAAATCAAGAAACGATGTTAAATTAGGTAGGTTAATAAACGCGCTTCTTCCAGGTAAATATACACCAAAAGATATTGAAGAATTTACTAATAAATTTAAAGCATCTTTATCAAAACAAGGTGAGTATTTTGAGGAAGTTTCCGGAGAAGATATAAACCACTGGTATAATGCTGATAACTATAAAGAAATGTCTGGTCAATTAGGAAATTCTTGTATGGCTAGAAAATCTGGATTATTTGGAATTTATACCGAAAATCCAGATGTTTGTAAATTACTTATCTTAGTTGAAGATGATAAACTTATTGGTAGAGCTTTGGTTTGGAAATTAAGTTCAATTAAAATATATGGAAAAGATCCTGAGCAAAATAGTTGGTTTATGGATAGACAATATACTAATAAAGATTCTGATGTTGAGAAATTCAAAAATTATGCTAAAGAAAAAGATTGGATTTACAAATCTTCTAATAATCATCATTCATTTACTAATGTAACGATAGAAGGTGAAGAAAAAAATGCAACTTTAACTGTTGAAGTAAAAGCTAAAAATTATGGTCGTTATCCTTATATGGATACATTTAGAAGATTTGATCCAAATGAAGGAACACTTTATAACGATGATGATGAAGATGAAAGTTATGAAGGTCAATATATTTTAAATGATACTGGCGGGAGTTATGAAGAAATTGCATCTGGTGTTTGGTCTGAGTGGCATGATAGAAGAATTCCACATGATCAAGCAGTTTGGTCTGATTGGGCTGATTCTTATTTGAATAGAGACTATGCAACTTATATAGAAACCGGATCTCGTAGAAATAGAGACGCTTGGTATCCAGAAGATTGTGATGATATTGTTTATGATGAGTGGTTAGATGAGCCAATTCACACAGATGATTCAGTTTATTCTGAAGCTTATGGATACTGTATTTATGATGCAAATGCCGTTGAAGTTATTAGTGGTATAGAAAGTGACGGTGAAGCAGTGGATGCTGACTCAAACTGGTATCACAAAGATGATGATGATATCATAAATAAAAGAGAATATGATGGACAAATTTGGTTTGCAGTTCTTTCTAAAAAGTGGAGTAGTTGGGTTAATTACAATTGGGCACTAAGAGAATTATTTACATTAGATTACAAAGACGAACCAGTTCCAAAAATATTTGAATTGGAAACTTATAAAATTGTAGGTGAGAAACCAGAAGAGTTAGAAAGAATTGAATACCTTTCTGAAGTTGATGCGTTAGTTTTAGGAGTTAAAGTTGATAATGAAAAAGAAAGATTAACTGATAAATTTGAATATGAAGATATTATCTCAGAAATAAAAGATATGATTAAATCTAAATTAAATACTGAAGTAAAGAGAGTTAATGATATTATTGAAGATAAAGGTCAATTACAAATTAAGTTTGATAAAGAAGAAAGAGAAAAATATCTTAAACAACTTACAAGTAGATTAAAAAGATTCCAAATAAGATTAGAAGAAATAGATACAAATGAATTTATATAAAATATCTGAATCTTTGGAATTTAACTTTCTTTTGCTAATTTAAAACCTGTCAGACATCTTTCTGGAGTCACACAATAACCTCTTGAATGTATATGACCACTTTTATTATAAGTCTCTCTTACAAATCTATCTTCAATCTTTCTAAAGTTATAAAGTTTTAAAAGTAATTTATAATATTCTAAAGAATCATCCAAAATCAATGGAAATTCATAAAGAGTAAAGCTTGAATTTGATTTAATTAAATGTATCATATCGGCTTTTACAGCAGGTGTAATATCTAGTTTTAGCAAAAAAGCATCTTTTTGAGGACCAGGTTTTCCAAATTCGGTAATCAGTTGTTTAAACTTCTGAACATTAGAAGCGTAATCATCACCTAAAGCAGCGTCTAATTTGTTATCTCTAGTAATAAAAGAAGAATAATTGTTAGAACATTCTAACCCGTTGGAAACAGACTTTAATTCAGACTCATAGGTTGATATACTGTAATGGCTAATATTTTTACCATTGATTTGCTCATTTGTTAAAAAAGTATTAAGTTTTTTTTCACACTCAAAAACTTTTGTTTTGCTAGATGTTTTAACTATGTATAATACCATATCACAAATATAATAAAAAATTATAATCTATCCTCTGCTAACTGACAATAATTTTCTGTAATGTCAAATCCAATATATTTTCTACCTAATCTATTTGCAACTGATGTGGTTGTTCCACTACCATTAAATGGATCTAAAACAACACCACCAATGTAAGAGTGCATTTTAATACAACGAATGGCTAACTCTTCTGGAAAAGGAGCCGGATGATTTCTTTTCTTAGCACTTTCAGGAGCAATAACCCAAAGACCATTTGTCCACTGAACGAATTCTTCTTTAGTTAAATCATTTTCACCTTTTTCTAAAATCTTAGGGGATTCTTTATGGAAGTTTATAATCATTTCAAACGGAGGAAGTATTCTTGGATTTGACGGACTTTTCCAACTACCCCACGCAGTTCTTTTAGGAATTTGATTTTTATTCCAAATAATAAACTCTCTAAAGATAAATCCTACTTCCTGAAATATGTTTGTAAATGTTGCATAACTTGGTTCATTTAACTGAGATTGAAAACATCCAATTTGTAAACAAAATCTACCACCTGGTTTTAATACTCGATAACATTCGAATATCCACTCTTTACACCAATTGTAGTAAGCTTCTAACTTCATATCATCTTTATGATGAGCATAGTCGATGTTAAGATTGTAAGGAGGTGATGTAACAACTAAATCAACAGTTGCATCAGACATTGATTTAAGACCTTCTATACAGTCACCGTGGTAGATTTTATTTAATTCCATAAATTAGAAAGGATAACAATTTTCAATCATTGAAAATTTCTTATTAGCAATTTTTTTAACTTTAGATATTGGAAATTGAAAATCTTCTGTTTCAATTGCTTCTTCACAAGAGTAATACATAGATTCCTGACGCTCTGAGATATAATCCCATTTGAGTTCATTTTTCCACTGTTCAAAAATATCACGAAGTTCTTCTTCATTCATTTTCTCAATTTCTTCAGCTTTAGTAAAAGAGTCTTCAGTAGTCTCTGATAGAATCCAGTCTTTAATCTCATTAATGTCCTCTTCACCAGTTGCATAATAGGCTGGATCACAAATATTCTCACTATTCATTGATTCTTCGTCTTCGGTATAAACTCCATTCCAAATAACAGCGGTTCCGATATTAGTTTCAAATTCATCATACCATTTACAAGTCAATTTAACATCTTCAAATTCATCAACACATAATGAGTAAAGTTTGATTAAAAAACCATCTGAAATATAAGAAGGTGACTCAATACGAATATCATCATCAATTCCGACGCTAATCCACTTGGTTCCAACATTATCATAAAGCCAACCATGCATCACACCAGAATCAGTAATTGGATATTGAGTTTCGCCGTTATTATAAGGTCTGTTAAGCTCTTCTTCTGTGTAAAATGTTTTAACAACTTGTGTAGTTTCTTTACCATATTCAGCCGCTGGCATTGCCTCAATCATATCACAGATTTTGTCCATAGCCTCTGCAGGTTCGATAGTAACTCTTGAATAAATAAAATTTGCCATAATAAAAATAATTTAATTTAAGTATAATATTAATAAAGAGGTAAAAGTTTAAGAGATTATTAAGACTTTGACTAATTTATTTTCGGTCTTAGAAAGTCTATGGTATCCATCAATTAATTTAAACTTAAGACCATCTTTTTTTACAATCCCTCTGATTCCTTTATAGTTTCTATCAGAGTAGTGTTCCAATTCTTCAATTACAACCTTTCTTTTATGTTCTGTGTTTGAAAAAATAATATCATCTATGTCAATTACAGATATATTATATTTTCCATTTTTTATATCTTCTAAAATAAATCCATTTTCTATAGTCAATAAATACTCTATTCTTTCGGTAAGATTGTCTATTTGGAAAGCTTTTTCTAATTGAGAGTTTATCTTTAAAACCATATCTTCTATTAAGACAACTTCATCAATTTCCTGACCATAATAACCACCGGAAACATTTATATTCCAAAATTGTGGTTTCCAGATTTTATTTACTCTTAGTATTCTATCAATAGTATATTTTTGGATATCTTCAGATATACCCCAAAGAGAGTTAATAGCATTGTGTCTTTTTGTAGATATCGAATTGTCAAAAATTTCCGAATAAATATTAGTAACTATTGCAGAAACATCAACTTTATTTAAATAAGTATTTGTGATACAACCACATCTACAAATTCCTTCTTCATTACACCCAGATTCTTCGCATGAATATATGGTATCATAATCATATGACACCATATATTTAAAGTCATTTCTAAGTGCTTCTATCATTTTTGATTTTTGATTCTCATTTTATGAGATTTACCGTCTAACATTTTATAGATATAAACATTATTTTCTTTCAGCTGTGAATAAATATCTAAAAGAGAAGTTCCTTTTAATTGATACCAATTTAAAGGTATTAATTCTTCTTTTGGATAAATACAATATTGATTTAATCTATTGATAGTCTTTTTATTATCTTCAATGTGACTATCTAAAAAAAAGAATCCATCAAACTTTAGTATTTTTTGTTTTTCTTTTATACTGTCTTTGATTTTTGAAATCAAATGAGTTCTAATAAAGTCCATTATAATAAGTGTTTAGTAGCGTTATTTAAATAAGATTCAATATTTTTTTTACCAACTGGATTAGCTGAATGAACTACAAATTCAGGTATTTTTTGTGAGTTCTCTAAACACCAATCAACTAACCACTTAGCGCACTCATATCCCGTTTTTTCTGAATAATCATCATATTTTAAAACAATATCAGAATCCTGACTTGACCAATTTTTATCAGAAAAAAGATCGTTATAATGCTCATCTGCCAAATCATGGTCAAAAGAAATAAACTCTGGTAGACCAAATTTTTGTATGTAGTTACAGAACTCCCAAAAACTTCTTACAATAACCCAATCATTTTCAAAATAAAACTGATTAAGATTAGAAGGAACTAATCCTATAGCATCTTTTGGAATTCTTATATCGTCTAAAAATAACTTTTTCATTTCTTTTTTTCTAATTTATATTTTTCAATAACTCTCATTCTTAACTCTGTAGTTGAAAATGAGTGTTTTCTAGAATTATAATACATTTCAATATGTGATAATTCTTTTCCGGTAAACTCTTTGTCTTTATATTCATCACCTACTATTCTTATATTTATCGGATAAGAATGTAAAATATCCAGTAGTTCTTTTTCAGTTGCATAAACGACAATTTCATCTACATACTTACAAGCTTCTAATTGAACATACCTTTCAAAAATACTTTGTATTGGTTTATTTTTTTCAGGCCTATCAATAGTAGGATCCGTTTGAAGTCCAACTATTAAGTGGTCACAAATAGATTTTGATTCTTTTAACATCATAATATGTCCTGCATGAAAAAGGTCAAAACAGGAACAAGTAAATCCTATCTTTTTCATTAGTCTAGATAAATTCCATGAAACACAATACAGTAAGCGTTTAACTTAGCTGCTTGGTCAAAGGTAATAAAAAATGAATCAGAGTCGATTTCAGTTTCTAATTTTTTTAATAAGACATTAGCGTAAGTTTGTGCGAAAGTCTGTATAATATTTCTTTTGAATTTTGTAAATTTATTAATCATAATACTTTTTTTTGCTAATATAAGAATAAATTAGGGAAGTTGAAAGTTTTTTAAGAATTCTTTTTCAATTTCTGATAAATGTTCTACCGTTCCTAATTCAGAAATTCTATCTAAAACATCATCAATATTTAAATGTTGAATTATCCAATCATTTATATCATCTATAAAGAAACTATATTTGATAGAATTTATTGTGCTAAGTAATGGTTTAAGTTCTGTTTTCAAATCAATTTTAAATTTAAGTATGTCTTTAGATAAATCACAAACATCATGGCTAATTAAATTTTGAATAAGTATACTTGTATATTTTGATATCTCTGTTGGTTTACAAATTACATAACAAGTGTATTTATCTTTATAATCTTGATAGTCAAAAAAAGATTCAGCGTCTAAATCTGAAATTTTTTCTTTTTCATGTTCGGACAATCTATCATAATCTTCATTTAAATCAAATGAAGATCTATCAAACTTTATTTTATAGACGTGGTTTACCATATCTTATATATTTTTTTATTTTTTTTAGTTTAATCTTTATTGAGCATTTTAAGTATAATAAATGATGGAAAAAAAACTACCCGATTCTTACGTTCCTGAGAGAAGATTAAAAGAGTATCCTACTGAATTAGGTTCTCAAAACTTTTCACCAGATGATATTCAATTATTTAAACTTGAAAAGACATCTAAACTAAAACATCATTTTTCATCTAAATTCGAAGAAATTCAAAAAGAATATCAAAAGTTGATTAAAGAAATCTCCATAAATGAAAGATTATATTTAGCAAAACACAACTTTGAACCAATATCAGGTCATGCATATTTTTTATATGAAAAAGAAGAAGGTGAGTTTCTCTCTATAATCTCACCTGTAGAATGGAATAACAAACATATCTATATCGGTAAATTTCAATTCCTATCTGATGGTAGATGGATCGAAGTTGAGTAATTTTGAGTCGGGAAGACAGGACTCGAACCCGCGGCCTGATGAGTATATTAAATCATAAAGTATTAAATTCAATTTTCAACAAATTAGAATCCATTAGTTAGTGGATTGTAGAAAACTAAACCAGTTACACCAGTTGTTTTTGTTATTGTTGGAGTTGAGAAATTAAATGTCATTACATCACCTCCACTTAGTTCTCCAAATTGTATTCGAATTGGGTAATAAACTCCAGCTGTTAATGATGCAGTTCCTGATTGTTCAACTTGACCATGTAATCCACCATTTTTTACTGTTGCATTTAATGTAGTAAAACCGGATTGGGCATTTGAACCAATCCACATATATGATGCATCATCAGAAGATGTATAAAAAGTGTAAGTTTGTGTAGTTGTTGGTTTAAAATATCCTAACCATTGACAACTAAAATTAGATCCAGAGTCTCCAGATCCTTCAACTATTGATGTAGTTTGTACTGAAGTAGCAGGATTTGTCCCTACTGTTGCGGGGGTTGCAGTTGCAAAGAAACTAACATCATCATTAAAATATCCGGTGTAAGTTGTTTTAAATAAACCAGCATTATATACCACTTCATAAGATGACCAATATCCATTGCCGTTTAACCAAGAAACAGCTTGTGTAGCTGCAGTGAAATTTTGGATACTACCATGTTTTTTAGAAATATAAATAGATAATGTCAAAAATGAAGAATCACTCTGTGTTAAACTTCGCCAAAACTGAACACCGGCAGTTCCACCACCAGCAATTTGATGTACACTTGAAGTATAAGCAATTACATATCCAGTTGACTCATCTGGCCCAGGTGTCCAAGTTAAAAAAGACCCAGGATAACTTGTTCCAGAGATTGCTAAATTACCAACTTGAGTAAGACCCGGAACTGAAATAAAAAAATCAGGCTCTATGGGTGAGGTTGTGTAAGCGAAGTATCTTGAAATAGGCATGTCTTATATATATACTTTTAAATTCTTCAATCTTAAATCATTTAGTTTATATTTATAAAGATGTATATGAATTAAAAAACTATCAACTGATCTACTTCCCTAAATTCACATCCGTATTTGTCTAAGTGGTGGGACTCGAACCCACATAGAACTCTTATGTTCATTCCTGACCCCAAATCAGGTCGGCTTCCAATTGCCTACACACCTAGTTTTTGAGAATTCTTTTACTCTATTCTCTAAAGAGTTACTTTGTGCGGTCTATGACGGTTACGATCCGTCTACTCCATCGTGACAGGATGGGATGATAAGCCATTTCACCAATAGACCATATTTAGATGTCGGGACAGGCTTCGAACCTGTGTTTCGGGAGTCAAAGTCCCGCGTCCTGCCAACTAGACGACCCGACAATATAAAAACAAAAAACCCGATTAGATTACTAACCGGGTTTTACAAATTTGTTATATAAATTTTTAACTTATTGTAAAGACATAGTTAGCCACTCCGACACGATCTTGATCCTGCGGTTGAGGGTTAACTACTACGATATTTACATTTACGTTTTTCATTGTTAAGTATATATTCAATTATTTTTGTTTGTTTGTCAATTTTCTATACAAATTTAGAAAAAAGTTTCTATTTACAAAGATTTTTTAATAAAATTCTCAAAAGTTTGAAGTTTTAATAGTTTAGTTGGTATGTGAGTTTTACATTCATTAACGAAATTATCTAAAATTGTCCAAGTTTCTTCTAACTCTTCTGGGTGAAACAGTATCCCATATCTTTTTAAGTTCTTATTAGATATTCCAGCTATTGTCTCACCTAACATAGCAATATTTTCAAAGTCAACTGGAACATTAACTGGATAGTCATGGAAACAGAAATTAACTTTTTGTTCAGTAAGGTCAATATTCTTAAATAAGAAATGTTCCGAATCAAAATCAGTTAGGTTAAATAAACCACTATTTAATTCACCACCATCGATATTTTGACCATAGAACTTAACCATTGATTGAAATCCATAACACATTGCTAGTATAGGACATTTTAAAGTTCTTAGAGCTTCTTCAGATGCTGCGTATTCTTTGTTAGAGTCTGGTGTTTTCATACTATAGTCAGAACCTGTAGAAAAACATCCAATAATATTATATTCTTGATTATATCTTTGAACTTCTTCTGAAGTACAAGCGGATTTATAAGGAATATCTCTTACTCTTAAGTATCTAGCAACTTTTGGAAAATATTTAAATAAAGGTGATTTAGCATTATTAATAATCAAAAAGATATCTTCTTTTTCAGTGAAGGATTCTTCATAGGAATTTCCAAATTTAATTAAATCAGAATCATCATTATAAAGGTGTTTAGGATTTTCATCTTGATGTTTATAACTATCATAGTTTTCATCTAAAAAATTTAAATCATCAGAGGTAAGTTCTATACCGTGATTAAACGCATTAAAAAACTTTACTAAATCTTTTATTGACTCATCAGTGAATCCCCAGTGAGATTTTGAATCATATTTTGATCCAATTGATGTATAATGAACAATATTAATTTTATTAGGAGCTTCCAATGAAAACTCAACTGCCATATTATTACCATAAGTAATATCAACAAGCATTTTTATTTCATCATCTTCTGCAAAAATATCACCTTGTCCTATTTTTGAAAAATGTATATCAAATTCAAGCATAGATGGCTCACCATTTTCTAAAACATAATTAGGGTCTAATGGTATTGGTCTTTTGTGGTTGTTTTTTTCATCTTGTTGGTCAGCACCATTATAGTAATAACTAAACTGAACTAATCCATTATCAATTGTGCATTCATTTTTATCAAAAACATATTCATTATTTGAATCAACATCAGTGATTGTGAGATCTTTATTTAACTTTTTATTATTTTGATTTGAATGTATTGTGAAAGTGTTTGGTAAAAGTTTTTCAAACCAATCTTGTTGTAAAATAGAAATCTTATCACCGGTGTGAATTGGTTCACCAGCATGTGGTAATGACTTATTTCTATAAGCCTTATTCAATCCTTCATATGTTTGTAGAAACCTCATTAAACTATATATTAAAAAACATGAATGAAATTTTAAAATATAGTAAAATAAAGAGTTATAGACCTAAATCTTTTAATTTTTTTTCTCTTACATCGGATAGATTATGAATAGCATAAACAGAGTTTTTTGTAATAAGAATACAACCATCTATTATTCTTTCAACTTTAGAAGTGTGCCAACTGGAGTTATTTATTGTATAAGATTGACCAATTATTGGTTCACCATCTGAGATACCTTTTAAAATATTTTCTGATTTTACTCCAGGTCTGAAACTAAAAGGACTACCAACAATAGACTGAGCAGTTTTCTGATAACTATATTCGTCACAATTTTTTTTTAAAATATCAATATAGTAATCAAATAGTTTACCACCATCAAAAACAACCATAATGGTTTTTTTTCTAAACTCTTGCACCTAAAATAGGAACAATTGGCATGACACTTCCTATCTTTAATATTTCAACTTCTTTATTCATCAAATAAACTATCTAAAGCGTTTTTTCTTTTAACATAAGAATCAAATGCCGATCTCATTGTTGCACTTTTTAAATAGAAGTGATGAAAAGAGTCTAAATCAACTCTGATATTCCAACCTGGATTAGTTTCACCTGTGATAATTGACTTCTTTTGAACTTCATCCCATTTTTTTGTGTGTTTTTTTATCACCTCAATAACGATTGACTTTTTATTCTTTTTTACAATTTTTATCTTTTCACCAGATTGAAATGAATTATTAGATTTAGGATCTTTACAAAAACCACTAAATGAATAATAACTATCTAATTCAATAACTTCACCAATTTGTAAGTAATCAACAAATTCTTGCATTTCAAGAAGATTATATTGACTTCTCAATTGAGTTAATTCTGTTTGTAAATTAATCAACTGTTTATGTAACATATTTGATGATTTTTGTTTTTCATCAATTTTTAATTTTAACTCAATAATTGTCATAATTAACTATTTAATTTTAAGAAATCTTTTTGATAGTATACCAGTTCTGATATAATCTTTATTATAAAGAGCACTCTTATACTCTTTATAAATTTTATCTTTAATCTTTTTTTTTTGAAAATATTTTTTAAAAATTTGCATCATAATACAAAGATAAAAAAAAAGTCGGAATTAACCGACTTTTTTGAATTCTTTTTCTAAGAATTTTTCTAAACTGTCTGGAATAAATTTTCTTTCATTAGAAAGCCACAATATTTCAGCAGTTCTACCTTTATACCCAAAATGGAATCTTCTAAAATTTTTATTATCAAACTCAACTTTTGTATGTCTAGAACAATTAGTTACATATCTATCTTTAATTACCTTCATAATATTAGTCATAAAAACCATCACACATATCTGAATAATCTGTATAAGAATCTGTATCAAATAAACTATTTGAAAAGTCTTCTAATTCTTCAACTTTAGAGTAGTCCAATTCTGGTAGATATCCAACCAAATCATTTCTATCACACTCAGTTGAGTAGTCTGTTTTATAATTTACTTTAAGTTTGAAACCGTTCCACTCGGTGGATTTGAATTCCAAGTCAAGAGATTTTAACAATGAGTCAATAATAATCTTTTCCTCGGAAATTCTTTCTTTACAAAGGTCAACCGATATCACTTTTTTAGTAAACTCTTCAATTTCTATTTTTGAAACATAGTTGTATTTTTTGTCCTGAAACCAAATATTTTCTGTTTTTGTTTTTGGCTTAGTTATACTTCCCCAATTGTTGTAAGTAGAATATCCTCTAGATCCATAACCACGACCATAGTAATCATCATCATCCCAACCTGGAGAACCCCAAGAGCTACCATAAGATTTGTATTCAATTGTAGAAGGATCTCTTTCAACAGGCAGTGAATTCCAATCAACTTTCAAACAAGCCTCAGCCAATTTTTCTAAGTGAACAATATTTTGTGTTTCAGAGAAGGTGTGCTCAGATTGATAACCTACAGAGATATTTGTACACTCTGAATAGATACTAATAAATTGAATAGAGTCTGTTAAAATTCCAGTTGGATCAGTTTCATATTCAAAATCACCACCTGCTTGATTAAGTTGAGCAGCTAGTGTTTTACCAAAGTTATCTGAACAACATCTTTTACCACTTTGATAAGTAATAACGGAATTATTCCCTCTACGGTCAAATGAAATTACTTTGTTGATACCTTCAATTTTATTTTCTTTTTGGACGTTAGCTACTTTTTTTGAACCGATACATCCAACTTCTTCACCTAAGAAGAAATAGTAAAGACCAGGTATGTTGTTTTTAATCATATACAACATAATAGTAACACCTGCTTTATCATCAGCTCCTAAGATAGATTTACCATCTGTTTTAATAATATCACCATCAAAAACATGATTTATTGGAGTTTTAGCAGAAGTTGCTGTATCTAAGTGTGAGGTAAACATGACATCACTATCTCCGATTTTTATGAACAAGTTTCCGAATTCGTCTTTTTCAAGACCATCTACGGTATTAAATAAAATTGGAAATAGTTCTTCCTCTGTCCCGTGTGGGTAGGTTCTGTTTGTTAATTCTAAGAACTTTTCTTTAATATTCATATTTTATATTTTTTATTTCAATTCAGTTTAGAACTATTCTAAACTACTATCCGTTGATAGATTTATACAAATATACGGAGTATTTATTGTTTTAACAAATTATTCACAAATATTATTGTGAATAAATAATTTTAATATATACTATCATGAACATCTCTTCAGATATAATTCTAGGTAAACTTGTTATTTCAGACAAATTCGATCCGGCATTGGGATCTCAAGCTGCTAATGCTTGTCCTTCATTTTCAAATATCGGAGATGAATATATTTTGTCGTTTCCTGAAATTCAAAATGTTAAAACACTAACAAGATTTTACTATGATACTATTGGTTTAACTGACGCAAGATATTTACTAAATTACTATAGAATTTCAAGAGATGGTCAAAATTGGACAGAATTTTTAGATTTAACTTTAAAGATTCTTAATTTTCCTATTGTAGATCCATTAGATCCTTTTTATTTAGAAATTAAATGGGTAAGAAAAGGAACATCTAGTATTGGTGTAATTAGAATTTTAGAATATAATATTCAAGGTGAATTAGAAAGGCCAATGCAATTAGAAGAAGGTGTATCTTCAATTCCAGTAGGTAAAACACTTATTATTAAACCACCTTTTATTTTCAAAGTATTTAGAATTACAGATATTGAAATTATATCATCAACTGGAATTCCAACAGGTTGTAAAATATCATATAGATTTTCACAAGATAATAGTAGAAGTTGGTCTGATTATGAACTATTTACTAAAGAAAATATAACAACCAGAAGAATAAATCCAATTAGATTTTTTCAAATTGAGTATTTAATAGAAAATAACTCAAGTCAAAATGTAACTATACAAGATATAAATCTATTAGGAAGTTTTCAAAATGTCTCGGAGGATTCTAAGAAAACTAACTTGTTTGGTATTAGACAATGTTGTCAATCTAATTTGATGGGAGCATATGACGAGAACGGATTTTTTGTTCCCAATACTAATTTAAATTCTAATGGAAGTTCAGGTGGACCAGGATGTGATCCAGAAACAAGCTCACTGCCACAAATGACTACAGATGAGAAAGCAAACCTTTTTAATCCTTATCAACAAAGTCAGGCTATGAATTTGTTACAAAAATTGAGTAATGATGCTCAGATGATTTTTGGACACAGAGTAATTTACTACGCAACTGACCCAGATAAAAAAGGACAAGATTCTATACTTCATGAGTATCAATTATATAATGTAGTTTGTGAAGGAGAATTAAAAGTTTCGGTAGAAGGAAATCAGTTTCCTGATTCACAGATTATAATGAATCAATTTGATTTAAATTTATTTGAATCATTTCAAGTTCATATAACAAAACAACAATTCAAAGAAATTTTTGGAGTTCAAAGAAGACCAGCAAAAGAAGACTTTTTATATTTCTGTGATTTAAATAGAATGTATTCTGTAGACCATGCTCAACAGTTTAGAAACTTTAATAACGCAGCGGTTTACTACAAACTAGTTCTGAAAAAATACAACAAAACTGCAAACGTCGATTACTCAACTGAGAAAATCAAACAGAGTGTTGAATCTCTTACAAAAAACACAACAATTGATGAGTTATTTGGAACCGAAGATAGACAAGAGAAAAAAGCTATTGCAAACAAAGACCAATTTAAACCACTTACTACCGAAGTTATAAGATTAGAATATAATGCAAGTATAAATAAAGAATTAATTGAGAACTCAACTACGATTATTTCAAAATCTCATTATGATTTATCATCAATAGCCTATAGAGATTTAGCAGTTAGATATGTAAACTCTAATCCTATTTTAGGAACTACTAATAACATAGGATTTATGTGTTGGTTCAATTTAAATAATTACGTGCCTGGTGAGAAATATAGCTTTATGAGTTACTATAATTACACAGCGAATATAGGATATAATTTTGAACTTGAAAGTGATGAGTTAAAATTCACTCTTAATGGAGTTACATATAGTCAACATTTAATGGGACAACCTACTAACAATGCAATTGCTCTTACAGAAGATACCTGGTATTGTTATGTATTAAATGTAGATCAGAGAAACAAAAAAGCTGAACAATTTATCTATAAAAGAAATGTTGAAGAAGAAGATGAAGCAGCTAATTTATCTTATACAATGCTTAGACAATTATACAAACAGTCATTTGATATAGAACAGTTTGAATTTGAAGCAGAAGGATTTAATCCTGAGATTTTAGGATCCGATATGAAGATTACTAATATAAGATTATTCACTCAAATAATACCTGAAAAAGAACATAATAAAATTTGTAATCAATACATTATCAGAGATGATTCTAAGTATCTAATTTTCGCAGATAACGCAACAACGAGATTATATTTACCAAGATTTCCTTTATTTGAATAAAAATGCTAGCACATATCGTGATTTTGCTAAATCATATATAGAGTATATTTTTTTTAATACTTTTTCAGTAAAACCTCACATAATCAAAAGATATATACAATAATACTCGACCGGCCCATGGAAGATGGGGGTTTCTTAAAAAGATTCTTCAAGTGAGTTCAAATAAAATATTTTGAACTATGAAGTCTTTAATTGCAATTTTTTTCTTTCTTTTTACTTACACGGCTGTACTTTCACAATCATGTATGCACACCATACAACGAACCGACACTTGGGGTGATGGTTGGAACGGAGGAACTGTAGCCGTTTCCGTTAATGGGGTAACCGTTTTATCTAATTTAAGTTGCTCCGGATATGGGCCTACTTCTTCTACATTTTCTGCAGCAGTAGGTGCAACAATACGAGTGTACCGCACGGCATCAGGATCTTATCCTTCTGAAATGCGGATACGGGTTCTCAATGGCGCAGGTTCCACCATAATCAATACCGTTCAACCACTCAGTGGAACCTCAACTTCAGGAGGTCATACAGTAGCAGGTAGTTGCGCAGGAGCTGCTGCAGGTCCATGTACTAATACTTCCCCATATATGACGGCTACTATGCCATCAACACCTGGTCTTTTTTATGTTAGCACATGTACCTTTCAGAGTGAATATACGACCTTTACTAATGTAGTAGCAGGTAATCAATACCGTTCATCTTATAGTTTAGGCGGTTGGATCACAGTAAGACACACAACGCCAGGAGGAACCGTAGTTACTTCAGGTGCATCTCCGCTAACATGGACTGCTCCTATCTCAGGCACATATTATGTTCACTACAACACCAACTCTGGTTGTGGAACTGCGTCTTCCTGTGGCACGGATTATATTGAATGCTTGACGTGTGTTGCAACGCCACCTCCGGCAAATGATTTAGTTTGTAATGCAACGGCCATTACTTGTAGTCAGTCGCTATCAGGAACTACAGTAAATGCTACCAACTCTGGCACGGCCGAAGCTGGATTTTGTTCTGTGAGTCAAACACAACCTGGCGTTTGGTATACCGTTCCAGGAAACGGACAAATTATGACAGCAAATCTGTGTGCAACTGCATGGGATAGCAAAATCTCTGTTTTTAGTGGACCTAATTGCTCTACACTATCATGTGTTGGTGGAAACGATGATTGGGGCCCTGCATGCAGTAGTTCGTCTGCTTCATTTTCATGGACTTCCACTGTAGGAACAAATTACTACATACTGGTTCATGGATATTCATCAAATAGTGCATTCAACATTGGGTTAACCTGTATGTCTCCTCCGCCACCAAATCCAACATCAATCACTGCAACACAAAATACACTTTGTAGTGGGTCATCCACCACCCTAACAGCAAACGGTGCTGTTGGAACGGTTTATTGGTATACTGGAGGATGTGCTTCCACTTTTGTGGCAACTGGAAATTCCATCTCGGTAAGTCCTTCATCAACCAATACATACTATGCAAGAAATCTAAACGGCGGTCTTTTTAGTGGAGGTTGTGCCTCAATAACTATAACAGTTAATTCCAACCCTGTGATAAACATCAACGCAGTAACTAATACTATATGTAATGGATCAAATACTCAATTGATTTCATCGGTAGGAAACACGGGTGGATCTCCGATAACGTATCTATGGACTCCATCAACTGGACTCTCAAATCCAGCCGCACCAAGTCCTTTTGCTTCTCCCGCTACTACACAGACCTATCAATTAACCGCAACATCAAACGGATGTTCAACATCAACATCTACAACAATAACGGTTAATCCTTCTGTTGGTGCAGTATCTAACATATCAGGAAATAATAACATTATAGCAGGAACGCAAGAATCTTATTCAATTACACCAATAGCTGGAGCGAACTACCAATGGTCTTATACAGAGTCCGTAACCGCACCTCTGTGGATAAACATCGCTAACTCCAATTCACCAACGATTACTTTTACTTGGCCACAAACAACAACAGACGGATCGGTTCGAGCAACCGTTTCGAATGGCTACAACTGTGGAACACAAATCATCGATTTCTTTGTTATCGTCAATGGTGCACTTCCGGTCGAATTAGTAAGTTTTGATGGAAATTGTGAAGAAGGTATAGTAACTTTAAATTGGATTACATCTAGTGAGCATAATAGTGATTATTTTAGTATCTTAAAATCTAGAAATGGTTTAGATTGGTCTCAATTAACTAATGTTGAGTCATCTGGAAATTCAACACAATTAATTTATTATTCTACTGTTGATAATGAAGGATATAACGGAAACGGATATTATAAACTATTACAAGTTGACAATGATGGTAAATCAAAAGAATATGGTCCAATAAATGTAAATTGTCAAACAAATAATAGTGGTTATTTTTCAATATTTCCAAATCCTAATTCTGGTCAATTTCAAATATTGTTAAATAACAAAAACTTAGTTGGAGAATGTTCAATTATTATTAAAGATACAAAGGGTGCTGAGATTTTAAACAAAGAAATAAATGTTAAACCAGGTATAAACGCAATTTATATTGATAATGTAAAAAGTTCATCTGGAATATACTATATATACATTAGTAACAATATTGAACACACTCAAATTGTTAAAATAGTAATTAAATAGGTGAGAATAGTTTTTTCAATTTTATTGGTTCTATCTTCAGTATTTAATATATTATTTGCTCAATCTCAAACTTTTAATTATACAGGAAACGTCCAAACCTGGACAGTTCCACCATGTGTCACCTCTATAAACGTAATTGTTGCTGGGGCAAAAGGAGGAGGAAATATCGGAGGAAACGGTGCTAGAATCTCAGCAACAATAGCGGTAACACCTGGTCAAATTCTAAATATTTATGTCGGTGGTCAAGGTTCCTGTGGTAATAACTCAGGTGGTTGGAATGGTGGAGGAACAGGTTTTTCATCCAATCCAGCAAACGCAAATTATAATTCTTGTGGAGGTGGAGGTGCTTCTGATATAAGAATCGGAGGAACTGCTTTAGGTAACAGAGTAATTGTTGCCGGAGGTGGTGGTGGAAAAGGTGGAGGTTCAACAACCACTACAAGTGGTGGTGTGTCTAATTGCAACAATGGAGGTGCGGGTGTAAATAGTTTTGGATTCGGTGGTGGAGGTGGAACTCAAACTACAGGTGGTGCTGGTGGTGCTCCCTGGGCTGGAACTCCTCCCGGTGGACAAGCCGGAAATTTAGGAAACGGAGGTTCTGGTGGATTTTGGCAAACTGCTTCTGGTGGCGGAGGAGGTGGAGGTTACTACGGTGGTGGCGGTGGTGGAAATGACGGATGTTGTACAGGATCTAATGGAGGTGGTGGAGGTGGAGCTGGTTCTTCGCTTGTTCCAGCTGGTGGAACCTGCCTTTCTGGAAATAATACAGGAAACGGATATGCTTCGATAACTTGGATTCCTGTAAATTTAGTTGTAAATCCAACTTCAACAAATGTAACTTGTTTTGGTCTTTGCAATGGAACAGCAAATGCTAATTATCCAGGAGCAACTTATCTTTGGTCAAACGGATTGACCACTCAATCAATATCTAATCTTTGTCCAGGAACCTATACAGTATCTGTTAATTTAAATGGATGTATAGCAACTGGAAGTGTTACAATAACTCAACCACCTCAGATAATTTTAGGCCCAATAAGCCATAATTAAAATAAAAAAAAGAAAAGTATGAAAAATTTAGTTTTATTATCGTTTTTGTTTCTCACGACAATACTATTCGGTCAGTTAACAACAACAAACCCAG